>Ga0335085_10001911_pt1 | contig 41151 bp, 35 predicted proteins | sample Lox_Sample_45_FD_206712 | JGI IMG/M metagenome (GOLD analysis project Ga0335085, IMG submission 206712) | Soil microbial communities from Loxahatchee National Wildlife Refuge, Florida, United States - Lox_Sample_4.5 | ecosystem: Environmental > Terrestrial > Soil > Wetlands | place: USA... | reverse complement strand
CCTGCTCTCCGGCATAGTCGCGTGCGCTACTGCAAAGATAATCTTCCGCGCTGCTTACAAAACCTGCTTCCCCTCTCATGGCGCAAGCGTCCGCTTGTGCCTTTCAACTAATCAAGCAATGTAATCTTTAACAATCCCTGCTCTCCGGCATAGTCGCGTGCGCTACTACAAAGATAATCTTCCGCGCTGCTTACAAAACCTGCTTCCACCGGATTGTAGTGTGTATAATGTAATTTCTGATCAATCATTTCATTAGTTGAAAGTTCGATGGGATGGTTATGTTGCTGCCACAATTGAAAGCCACGGTTATTACTATTTTCTAAACCGGTTTCATACATCATTTGCAGCAACCACTCTTTTCTGCTTTCGAATGAATTTTGCTGAATCGCTTCACGAAGTTTTCTTGATGTGAAACTTTTGAAGTCTCTCAGGATATCCTGCATCGGATCGCCATGTGTACCGATGATCAGATGAACATGGCTTGTCATGATGCACCACGCATGTACTTCTAATCCTTTTTTCGTTTGGCAGAAGGAAAGACTGTCGAGCAAGATGTCACGATATTCGTTTCGAATGAACAAGTCAATCCAACTTACAACAGCAAAGGAAACAAAGTATGGCTTTGTTTGATCGAGTATTTTCCATTTACGACTCATGGAATTTTTCGCGAGAAAATAGGAAGGAGTATTAAAATGTGCAAGCTGATCATTACGTAGCCGGCACACTTTTCACTGCTAACTGGTTCAAGCGACCGCTTGGATCATTGCATTTGTAATCAGAGCAAGGCAACTATTATTTAATAAGCGCAAGCGTCCTATCATGCCCTTTCATGTACCTCTCTAGCCAGTCTCAGCTAAGCCATGAGTCGAGCCAGACTGGTGCCTGCAGATCATATCGCATCATTAATTTTTTTCCATCCTTCTCCTTCAGGAGAAGGTGTCCGCCTCCGGCGGACGGATGAGGTCATCGCTCAAACAAACGATACGCCCCCGTTTGTCCGGATTTACAATCCGGACATTTTGAGCCGCAGAATTCATAATCCTGTTTATAATCCTCAACACCCGTCAGTTTGTCCGTTGTCTTACCGCGTTTCCTTAAAAACATCGACGGGGTAAAGCCTGCTCAAAGCCAACTCAAAGCCAACTCAAAGCCATGGATACTTCGCGCAACACCACGCTTAAACGCAAACTGCTATTCTGTCGTGAAAATTTTTTCTGAAGTTAAGCAGGTAAGGGTAGCTTCATTGAATATATTGGTCTTTTACCCTCTGCCTGTTCGTGACTATATATATCCGTTTCTGTGCTGCGCATTTGTAATTAGGGTGTCGGTTATCAGCGTTTGAAATGCTGTCGCCCTTCTGCTTATAAAAATTGACGGCAGAAATTATCCTGTCCTTTTTCAAAGGAACCCTTCGCTGAACATTATGTGGGTGCTTTATAAGCTGTTACAATAAATCATCAATCAACTCTGAGGCATCCTTATCCGCTTCCACATCATGGATCAGGATTTCTTTATTAGCTTGCATGGCATAGATTTCACCAAGCGTAGCCGGCCCGGTAAAGTGGTGTTTGATGCCAAGTCGCTGGGCAAGCAGGTTAGCATCCAGTTCAGAAAGGGGCTTGAATTCCTTACGCGCAATAAGTCGCCCCGGCCGCAGCAGCGCGCTGTCAAGCTTTTTTAAATCAACATTGAAGGTGCAGATGATCTGCAGGTTGAGCATATCATTCAGTAAGCCATCGGTCATGTTGAGCAAATTGGTGATGCCCTGGATGCGAACACCCTCAATTCGCTTGGCAAGCAGGGGCTCGGCATCCTCGATCAGCAACACACAAAAAAATCCGTCTGCAGTCCAATCCTTTATTTGCTCTGTAAGGAAGGTCATAAACACAGGTTCTACAAGGTGGTCAACCATATTGGGCGGCATGTAGATCACCACCTTTTTATTTGAAACCATGGTTCGCAGAAGGTGGCGGATATAGTAGGTTTTACCGGTTCCCGGTTCGCCATGAAATAATACCAGTCCCTTTGTGCTTTTATTAAACCGGTGTATTAGGTCATCGTGGAATTTCTGAAATCCGTATCCATAGTTTATATCAAGATCTTTTATTTCAAAATCATCGTTTACTGCATGTTCGCGCATGATAAATCCGTTTGCAGTTGTCTCTATCATATTGATCATTGGTTTCTCCGGCTTCTTCGAGAGCTGGCACAGCCGGATATACTCCTCAACCTCTTCTTCGAAATCCCGGTCGCGGCGTCCTGAAGTTTCACTCGGAATAAGGAGGTGAATACCTCCAAAATGGACCATGTATTCTTCTGTATCAATATTATCAGGCACATCAAATTCTTCGGCATCCTGTGAGTTAATGCCTGAAACATGAAGCATGTAGCCGTTAGCCCGCGGAAAGGTGAGTGTGTAATTATGAAGCTGATGCCGGTAATGCCATATGCTGGTGTTGGAATGCACTTCCTGCGCTTTCATATTTTCTTTTAATTCCCTCAGCAGGTTTACCGCTTCTATGTATGGACCGTTGTATGTCTTTATCGAGGGCGGTTCATTATACAGCATCGTATAGTAGCGCAGATAGGAGAAATTCTCAGCGGTGGCATTAGGCGCTTCCACCAGCCATCTGGCATCTTCCTGGGGCAGGTCCTCTTCCCTTTCATAAGTAGTGTCGGCTACCTCAGTGGCAGCAGCCATCGTCAGGGGATGTACAAGGTTTTTTTCTTCTTCCCCGTAATAGGTAATCGCTCTTACTAAAATGTTCAGTGGAATCTTATTGTAGAAAGTCGTTTTCCTCACCCAGTTGCCATGAGCATCGGTAGTAACTTCTTCGGTTTCACCGGGTACTTTAGCATTAGGATCAGCTGGTTCATAAGCAGGAGGAGGAATTTTCTTGCCTTCACTGTCATATTCATAGGTGCTGAAGAAAGTATCAATCAGCGTTTTTCCATCCAGGGAATATTTCCTTGTTTCGATGCAGTCACCGTGTTGGTTATACCGGTACGTCCATTTTACATTGCGTTGTCGCATAAATTGCGGTGAAACGCCGGTTTTGTCTGTGATTTCTTCTATGGATTCAATAAGTTTTCCCTCGTCATTGTATTTTCTCTGATAGCGGGTTTTTATTTCGCCATCGCCATTGTATGTGATGTTTGTAAGTTGGTTTCCTTTTTCATCATAAGTATATTCCGATTTCTCATAAAGGATTTCCTTGCCGCCACGGCCATGCAAGGTTACGCTGCTAAGCTGCTTTCCATCCTCAGTGTATGTATTGAATACTTTATAAGCGGTACTTCCGTCACCGTTTAAACAAATGGTTTCGAGCAGTTGATCTTTTGGCGTGAGCTTATGACTGGTGGTTTGTAATACCTTCCCGTCTTTTGCATAGTGGATTGACTCTGTTGCAAACCCCGGAGTAGTGGTGAAAGTATTTTTGTGAATACCATCAGTTCCGTAGAGCAATTCCTCTGTTTTCTTTCCTTGTTCATCGTAGGTTACAATGGTATTTTTCTTGTGAAAGGTGTAGTCATCTTCTATCTTACCCTGGATAATGCTGCCCGCTCTCTGGTGCGCTTTGTATGTAGTCAGCATCACGCGTTTCACAGCTCCTTTAAGGCCATCAGTTTCAAGATCAGTTTTTTTTACAGGGGCACCGTTGGCAGATGCCTGGTTTGAGGCAGTTTCCACAGGAAGGTTATTTATAGTTTAAAACGAATGTATACAAAAAATTTCAACGTAAGGACAATGGTTCTCCCGTAAGCTGATTGCGGTTTCATGTACATTCGGCGCTGCATAAGCCGCTTAATAAATCCATTCACGTCTTGCTTCTCATTTCAGAAAATGCAGCACCTGTTCCTGAAACGGCTTTTTCATTTCAGAGTTACTCCCTCTTTTTTGGTTCTTGCTTTTCTCAGTCACAAAAACTGCTTTTTCCGATCTTCTCCCGTACTTGGTAAAAAGCAGGTTTTCCCCGGCTGATTAGAAAATGCCTTTCTTTTATTTCATCAGGTGATGCTCTTTTTCAGAAGAAAAAATCCCTTCCGTCAATACCCACGAAACAACAGAGATGAATGAATGAACCGGTGTTTTTTCAGTGATGCGGTTGTGGTATTGGTAAATGTTATTCGGTGAACAATGAAGTAAATCGGCAATTTCCTTTACGCTGTAGTCACAAAGCGAATAATGAATCACCATAACCTCAGTGGTAGTAAATCCCGGGTTCTTTTCAGGGTGAAATACAAACTGACCGAGAGGGATATGATCGTACGGCATAACAAATCCGGTACGTTTCGCTTAACGCATTGAAGTGTCAGAAAAATACATATGAATTGTTAAAATATTGTAAAATATCTTGAAGCGAATCAACTGAGTGGCTGAGGCAGCTCAAAAGCTTTTTGAGTTACTTCTTTCGCAATTGAAAAAGAAAACATACCCCGGTTCTCATGCCTTGTAAGATATCTTACTGTTGATTCAGGTTCTTGTATAGTTCTCTCACCTTCCATACTTCTATTTTTGTTTTAAATAATTAATTGTCTCACTAAAAAAAATCTTATGGCACGTCAGGAAGGAGTAATCAAAATCAAAGGAACTCTCGATGATCTTACTTTCTATCAGTCGCAGGATGGAAATCTCATCAGGAGAAAAGGCAGTCTCGATGCAAACCGTATCAGCAACGATCCGGGCTTTCTGCGCACACGCGAGAACAATTCAGAATTTGCCAATGCGGCAGAAGCCGGCAAGCTCGTGCGTGATACCGTTCGCAGCATGATGATCGATGCCGCTGACAGTCGCGTGATCTCGCGACTCTTAAAGCAAATGACGCTGGTAAAGAACCTGGATGCAACCAGTGGCAGGGGAAAAAGAAACGTGGCTGTCGCCATTGCACTTCCCGCAGCACAGGACCTGTTGAAGAATTTTAACTTCAACAATAGGGGAGTGCTCAACAGCGTTTTCTTCAGTCCCTTCACAGTTAACACGGTTGATGGCACTATCGATATCAAGGGATTCATCCCCGCTGATGATGTGTTGTTCCCTGAAGGAGCCACGCATGTGTCTCTTGAATCAGGTTTTGCACGCGTGGATTTTACCAATGGCAAGGGGGAATTGCAGGTGAGTCCTGTCACGAATCTTCCCATTGATGAAACGAGCACGGATGTATCACTTAAGCCCTCTGCCGTTCCTTCAGTCACCGGCACAAGTTTCTACCTGCTCAAGCTTTCATTTTTTCAGATGATCAACACGGTTCAGTACTCATTGCGGAATGGAGCGTTCAATTCTCTGGCCATTGTTCAGGTAGCATGAGCACGAAAAGCAGATCATTCTTCTTTAAGTGGTTGTCAGAAATGACAGCCACTTTTTTTTATGGTGCGCAGCATGTCATAATTCATTTTCACTTTTGGATTAGGGCATGGCACCGCTTTTCTTAAATGCATGGTTATATCACCACGCTTACATGTACTACATGGGTTGTTCCATCTTGCACCGCCTTGGTGAAATGGAATGAGTAACTTGCACCCCTCTGGTTTTACTCATAATGAAAAAACATTTCCTCTCTTTATTCATTTTCATCTTTTGTCTTTCATCTCACCTCTTGCTTCTCCCTTCTCCCGCCTGTGCAGGTCCCGGTGACACCATCAAAGTTCAAACATTCACCTTTGGTTCGCCGGAAGAGGGATGGTTTGTGCTGCCATCGGATACCATTCGCTTTCAAAAAATCTTAATGCTGTACACACTCAAGTGTAATCCGGCGCAAAATCCTGCATGCGGTGAATGGGATTATCTCACGTACACGTATCAATATCAGCCCACGATTGATTCTTCAACTCTTACAGGATACAATTACGAAGTAAATGGAACAAGCCCTGATTCATTTTCTTACCTCACGAGTCCACAATTTCAGCTCAGCCCTTATTCCGAAAACAAAATCATTTACAACGACACGGTTTCTTATTTCGCTGCGACAGCAGGAGCCGGAGCGTCATCCGCAACGTATCCATTTAAAACTTCTGCACCCGTTTCACGAACGCAATATCTCTGGACAGCAAGTGAACTTTCTGCATTGGGATTGACGGCAGGAAATATTTCGGGAATTCAATTCAATGTTTCGAATTCGGGAGGAATGATGAAACATCTTTCGATAAGAATGAAAAATTCCGCTCTTGATTCGCTCACAGCTTCGGACTATGAAACCTCAGGATTCACATTGTGCTACGATGCGAATACGAATTTCACGAATGCCGGATGGAACAGCATTGCATTTTACACGCCCTTTAATTGGGATGGCGTTTCAAATGTGGTAATGGAGGTAACGTACGATAATGAAACTTCATCGAGTGATTATTTGATTTCTTCCGATGTTGCTTCATGGAAAAATTCAATCAACGTTTCCGGCAATGAACACAGTGCACACTTCAATGATGCGAATTACATTTCAATTCCTGCTGGTGCCTTCGCCTCCGTTGATTCAGAAATCACGATTGCCTTTTGGTTTAAAGGCGATAGCTTTTTGCAGGACAGAACAGCTTTCGAAGCATACGATCAATATGATCATCGGGTGCTGAATGCGCATCTTCCGTGGAGCGATGGAAATATTTATTGGGATGCAGGAACAAGTCTCGTCGGAACTTACGATCGCATTTATCATGCGGCGAACGTTGCTGATTACGAAAACAACTGGCACTACTGGACATTCACGAAGAATTGTTCAACCGGCAGCATGAAAATTTACAAGGACGGTGAGCTTTGGTTTTCCGGAACAGGACTTACTCGGTTAATGAACAACATTAAAACATTTTGGATTGGTTCTGCTCTCTGGAACATTGATGTTTCTGCAAACGGAAACATCGATGAGTTTGCTATCTGGAACAAAGAACTCGATCAGGCAACCATCCAGGAATACATGTATAAAGATCTCGACGCGAATCATCCTTATCATTCCAATCTTCTCGTCTATTATCAATTCAACGACGACAATTTGTTTACAGTGAAGGATGAAAGTGGAAATGGCTTTGATGGTTCTATCATCGGTGCGCAATTGCCGTTGACTAATTCTTCAGAGCTGTTTAGAAACATCAGCAACGTTGATCAGCGGGCGCAAATAAAATTTGAGCAAGGAGTTTATGATGCTTCCTACATCACACAAACTTTGTTCGACACAATTCCGAATAATCCGGTTTCTCTTGTGCTCTTCAACAATCCTTCAAATCCTGCGCTGCCAACTGACACGCAGCTTGTGTGGCTTCCGTTTTATCAATACGTTTTTGATTCGGCAGGAAACATCACAGACTCTGTTTTTATCTCTTCTGATACAACCATTCATCTTCAAACTACTACTTACAATTCCGGAGCTGTTCCAACTTTAAAGCGATGGGAGATCGGAAGATACATTACTCCCTATGGAATCAATTTGAGTTTGGGAACCGGCTGGACCTGGACGTATGATGTGAGTGATTATGCTACACTGCTTCACGACAGTGTGTTTCTCACCGCCGGAAACTGGCAGGAATTACTCGATGTGAAATTCTATTTCATTGAAGGAACACCGCCGCGCGATCCGATCAGTGTTCAGAATTTATGGAATGGCGATTTCGGATGGGGAACAACAACAGAAAATGATTTGGCTGCGAAGAAAGTTTTAATTCCCGGCAGCGCAAAAAATTCAAGAGTGAAATTGCGCATCACAGGTCATGGTGAAGATCAAAACAACTGCGCAGAATTTTGTAACAACACAGCTTACTTCAAAGTGAATGGTGAACAGAAGTACAGTCGGCCCATCTGGCGACCAACATGTCCTTTGAATCCACTTTATCCGCAGGGAGGCACATGGGTTTATGAACGAGCTAACTGGTGCCCGGGTGCTGAAGTGACAACATTTGATTGGGAACTCACTCCATTCGTTACCCCGGGAGACAGTTCGCTTCTTGATATCGATCTCAATCCGTATAGCGGAAGCACATCAGGTTGGGCAAACTATGTGACGGAATCACAACTCATCACCTACAGTGAGCCAAATTTTTCTCTCGATGCAGAAGTATATGACATCATGCAGCCCACACGTGACCAAATGTATTTACGGCATAATCCCATTTGCAATAATCCGCTCATCGTAATTCGCAACGATGGAAGCACGCCACTTACGTCACTCACGATTACTTACGGAATAGAAGGAGCCACGCAATCCGTATATCAATGGGCAGGCAACTTGAACTTTCTTGATACAGCACAAGTGCGGCTTGGTGCGTTCCTTTCACCGCAGGGAGGAAATGGAAATGAATTCGTAGCGAGAGTAAGTTTTCCGAATGGCGGCACGGATGAGAATCCGCAGAATGATGCTGAGACAACTTACATCAATTTTCCTGCGCAATATCCTTCGCACGTTTACATTGAATTAAAGACGAACAACAATCCTGAAGAAGACAGCTACATCCTGAGCGATGATCAGGGAAATGTGATCCTATCAAAAAATAATTTAGATGCGAACACGGTTTATAAGGATACACTTGAGCTCGCCAATGGATGTTACACGATGCGGATGACTGACACAGGCGAAGATGGATTGAGTTTCTGGGCCAATCCGGATCAGGGTTCAGGATATTTCAGAATCAGGAATGCAGAAACAGGAGCAGTTATAAAAAGCTTTGGGACAGATTTTGGCGAAGAAATTTATTGGCAATTTACCGTTGGTTATTTCTTGAATACAGATGAAATTCCCCAGGTGAAAATTCCGACTTTGGATGTTTATCCAAATCCTAGCGATGGTGAAGTATGGGCAGATTTGTTTCTGCCTGAAAGAAGCGATGCGGAAATTTTGGTTACAGATTTAAACGGGAACAGAATTTATCATCAATCGCTCCATCAGGTTTTGAGCCAAGGACTCACCATTGATTTGAGTAAGGAACCATCAGGTGTTTATTTTCTACATGTTATGATTAAGAATCAAATTTTGACCCGGAAAATTCTCATCACGAAGTAAGAAAGATGTTTAGAAAATCATTTTTGCAAAATGTGGCGGTATCCCTAATTTAATGTTTCTTCGCACAGAACAAATTAATCCAATTACCGTAACACTATGAGTTAGCTCCATCCCTCGTTTTCGTTCACAAAACTTCAAACCAATCAAAAATGAAAAAAGTCACTCCTCTGCTTTTGGCATCCGTTCTTTCCTTTACGTTGCATCAGTTATCGTTCGCTCAAAAAATTACAAGCGAAAAGATTCCTTTATCAAGTCCGGGTGTAATTAACTTTACTACACTGGCAGAACATGAAAAACTTGTTCCGCCCATTGCGCTTGCCCCGCGAAATGTGGAAGCCGATGAAGAAGAACATAAAGGCATTCCGAAAAAGCATGTGGTCGAACAAGCGGTCGTCACTAATATTGAATTACCCGCTGCACAGACGCGCACTGTTTCACCTTCACCAACTGTTTCATTCAATGGGCTCACTGACAATAACACGGTGATTCCTGCTGATGTTTGCGGAGCTGCTGGTCCCTCCTATGTGATGGAGACGCTGAACACGCAATTTCGCATCTCGAACAAAACAGGTGGAACGCAGAGCACACTATCTCTTTCCTCATTCTGGTCCGGTGTGAGCAGCAGCGGTTCACCATACTGTGACCCACATGTTGTTTACGATCCCAATGCGAGTAAGTGGTATGTGGTTATGCTGGCCAATCTTAGTAACGGACATTCGGGAATGTTCCTGGCAGTTTCTCAGACCAACGATCCTACCGGCAGCTGGTGGGAATACTCTGTTGATGTGCAAGGAACGGGATCCCTTTGGATGGATTATCCTGCAATCGGGTTTAATGACAACTGGATTGTAGTGACCGGCAACATGTTCACCAGTTCAAATTCCTTTAGCAAAACAGAAATTTTAGTCTTCAATAAATCTTCGGTAACGAGTGGAAGTTCCGGAACCGTTACAAGTTTCACTGATAATTCAATTTTCTCTCTTGAACCCGCTGCCACTTATGATGCGGGGATCACAACGGAATATATGCTTACTGAATGGAATAATAATTCAGGAGGGAATTGTTATGTGAAAATTTTCACAATCACAGGTAGTCAAAGTTCTCCTGTTTATTCAGCGGGAAATACTGTGGGTACCAATCATCCTTATAGTCAAACAGAGAAAGATGCGCCGCAACAGGGAATTACCACAAAAATCAAAACGAACGACACAAGAATGAGAAGTGTATCTTACAGGAACGGATTGTTGTATGGAGCACAAACGGTTTTCCTTCCGTCGTCAAGCCCGAACCGTGCTTCATCGCAAGTATGGCAAATCAATCCATCGAACTCAACTCTTTCTGCATTTTACCTGATTGATGATAATACGGCTGCTACGTTCTATGCTTTTCCAAGCGTGAGCGTGAACGGAAATGGTGATATGTGTGTGGGGTATTCTCTTTTCTCTTCAAGCTTTTATGCAAGCGCAGGATACAGCTATCGTACTTCATCGGATGCAGCGAATACACTTGAAACCAATTATACTTACAAAAGCGGTCAAACAAGTTACAATGCTGTTCCGTCTTATGGTGTAAACAGATGGGGCGACTACTCTTTTACTACGGCTGATCCGAGCGATGGAAGCTTTTGGACTGTTCAGGATTTTGCCTACACGCCTGCAAACAAATGGGGAACAGTGTGGGCCAATGTGCCTGCTTCAACAAGCAGCGGCACATGCAACGCTCCGACAGGACTTGCCGCAGGCAGCATCACGCAAACTACTGCTACTCTTTCATGGGGAAGTGTAACGGGCGCCACGAGTTACAATGTTCAGTACAGAGCAGTAGGAACGTCTACATGGACTAGTTCATCGGCATCAAGCACATCACTTCCCATCACCGGTCTCACTGCTTCAACTCAATATGAATTTCAGGTGCAGACTGTTTGTGCATCGGGAAGTTCATCCTTCACATCTTCGACAACATTTACTACATTATCTAACTCGAGCTGCACCGAGTCTTATGAGCCAAATAATTCCAAGAATACTGCCAAAGCAATCCCAACTAATGTGGATGTGCTCTCTCAAATTTCATCGTCGACTGATGTTGATTGGCTCTCATTTCCCAATTCATCGAGCGCATCTAACATGAAAATTACTCTCACGACTCTTCCCGCTGACTATGACATCAAATTGTATAACCCGAGCGGTACAAATGTGAAGACTTCCCAGAACGGAGGTACAACTTCTGAAACGATCATTTACAATACAAGCACGGTTGGCACTTACAAAGTGAAAGTTTATGGCTATCAGGGTGCATACAGCGCAACGCAGTGTTACACTTTGCATGTGTACACCAGCAATACTCCATTCAAACTAGACAATACTGATGTGTTTGCTTCTGATCAAGATGAAATGAAACTCTATCCAAATCCTGCGAGTACAGAACTCATGTTGCAGTTTGACGGTCAGGAGTCCTTCGACGGAACCATTCGCATTTTTAATGTACTTGGCCAAACTGTTTCTTATAGTCAGCAACATCTTGAACCCGGCGATCACATTCAGCTGGATATTTCCAATCTGCCCAATGGAAAATATTTTGTTGGTATGAATGGAAATGATTTTCAGGAAGTGAAAATGATTGAAGTGATTCGGTAAAATTCCTCTTACCACTCCACTATTGAGAACTGCCCTTCAAGTTGAAGGGCAGTTCTCAATTTTGCCACTTTCTAATTTCAAAAATCTGTCGAGGGAAGTTTTTCAGGATTGATAATCGTTATACAGGCAACGAGCAATAGCATGACTCCGGTAATTTTGTAGCGAACCAGAGCACCAACAACTGGAACCGTGATACCAATCACTGCGAATAGGGAGAAGGCGAAAAAAAGTGAAAACAAAATGATGGCCTGTTCCGAATTTGAAAATTTTCTTTTCATAAAAATTAGAGAGCCTATAAACATAAGGATGACTAAAATATTTTCAACTGCCGCGAAAAGCTGACCCGCATTTTCAATCTCAGAGAACCAGGGACGCAAAAAGCAATTTCTGAACGCTGCGGGAAGTGCATACAGTACACTCCCTAAAGAAGGAATAATTCCTGTAATAGACTCCGTGTGAGCTGCTCCTGAGATGTGTTGAAACTCACTTTGCTTGAGAACAATTAAATTCAGAAAATCCCATTCAGGTGCGAAGCTGTTCAAATTGATGGCGACGCCAAAATAAATGGCGTGAAGAATAATAAATTTCGCCAGTTTGTGTTTTGGAAAATTAATCACCCACACCAATGAAATCAGCGTAGGAATGAGCAGCAGCAACCAAAAATTTCTTACAATAAGCAGAATCCAGACTCCAATCAACAATCCCAGGATTCTCCAGGCAAGTTTTCCTTTGCCAAAATACTCGGCAGTTGAATTCTGTTTGTGCGGTCGTTTTTTGAAAACAAAGATTTTGTTGCTGAAATAAAGAACCAAGCCGAGTGCAGCGAGTGAAATTCCATCTTTATGAATTCCTGATGACCAGAAGAGCATTGAAGGAAAAAAGAATACAGCAAGAGTAATCAGTAGTTTTTTCGCACCAATCAGTTCATAAAAGAAAAGAAGAAGATAAAGTTCACCGATAAGTGTGAGCCATTCGTAAAAAACAACATGCACATAGTAATTGTCAAAACTCAACAGTGAAGAAAGCGCATGAAAGCGGATTATAAAATAGGCGCTGGCATCATTCCAATAGCCGACATTGAAGGCGTAGGGCTGTAAATCCGGAGGCGGCGGGTGAGAATGGTATCCAAACACCATCCTTAGGTAAACAGCATATTCATGTTGATAAAGGAGATTTGTAATTAGTTTGCTGGCGTTGAAGTATTCCATTGTATCTCCGCCATTGTAGTACTTCGTGTAGATGATTCCGTAGGCAGATCCTGCAATAATTTTTACCAGAAAAATTATCACGATGAATGCGCGCGATAAAGGAAATCTCTCGAAGAATTTCATATGAAGCAATGCATACGAGAGCAGCGCAGTGAACAAAAGCGTGTCTAATATTTCGATGAATGACATCTTAAATAACCCTATTGAATATTACTGATGGTGCCCGCGGCTGAAGGTTTGAATTTCATCACATCAATTATCTCATCACAGAATTGATATTCTCTATCAAGATTGGAACAAAGAATGAGCAATCGATCTCGTGAAAACTTTTTGACAAGATCGAGGTACCAATCAAATCCATCCTGATCAAGATTGGTAGATGGCTCATCAAGAAGTACAACCGGAACATCAGCGAGTAAAGCCATCGAGAGTTTTAGCCGTTGTTTCATCCCGGAAGAAAAGGCTTTGATCGGTTTATCCGCATCTTTTTCGAGGCGAGCAATTTTTAGTACGGATGTTTCATTAATTCCGTCTAACAGTGGCTTGAAATTTTTTTGAAAGCTAACCAATTCATACGGTGTGAATTCTTCAATCAATTCGATGTAGGGAGCGGCCATGGTAATAAAGCTGAAAAGGTTTTCAGCGTCAATTCTCGATTCATTCAACGAATAGAAAACAGAACCCGCTGAAGGAGTAATGACTCCGGCAACTAACTGAAGCAGCGTTGACTTGCCGCTTCCATTAGGCCCCAGGATGGCGTAAGATCTGTTAGACTGAAAAGTGAGATTGATATTTTGAAGAATCCACTCGAAGTTAAATCGCTTTCCGGCGCGATCAATCGTTATTTTCATATTTGCCGTTGGTATATCCTTTCATGATGCCACGCTCACTACTGCGAATGAAATCGAGAATTATGTCTCGCTCGGCAGAGGGCTCCAATTCTGCTTCAACCAAATTGAGTGCTTTGCTTACGTTATGATTTTTTACGAAGATGATTCTATAAATGTCTTCGATGCGATTGATTCGGTCTTCATCAAATCCTCGACGTTTCAATCCTACAGAATTTACCCCGATATAGGAGAGAGGGTCTTTTGCGGCTTTCACAAAAGGCGGAACATCTTTTCTCACGAGTGATCCGCCGCTGACGAAAGCATGTTGTCCGATTTTCACAAACTGATGAACAGCGGTCACACCGCCAAGAATAGCGTAATCTTCTACGATAATGTGGCCGGCAAGAGCAGCGTTATTTGCTATCACGCAATTGCTGCCGATAACGCAGTCGTGTGCGACATGCGCATAAGCCATGAGCAAGCAATTTTTTCCAACCTCGGTTTTTCCGCTCCAGCTCGTGCCTTTATTCACAGTTACACATTCGCGAATTGTTGTATAGTCGCCAATGATTGCGTAAGTAATTTCACCCGTATATTTTAAATCTTGCGGATCGCCGCTTATAACTGCCCCCGGAAAAATTCTGACGTGATTTCCTACTCGGGCACCATTCATGATCGTAACGTTGGGGCCGATCCAGCAATTTTCTCCGATTTCTACATCTTCAAATACAGTGACAAACGGACTGATGACAGTGCCCTTTCCAATCTTGGCTTTGGGGTGAATGCTGGAAAGATTCAGAGACATTTACTTGTTAATGCAAATGGTTATTAAAAGTTACATCTTCATGATTTGAAAAAATCACATCGAATCTTTACGAACTATTTTAGCTACTAGGTCCGCTTCGGTGACCACTTTGTTTGCCACATAAACAGTCCCTCTCATTTCGCACAAGCCGCGGCGAATCGGACTCAGCAATTCCAGTTTCATGATCAGGGTATCGCCGGGCACTACTTTATTCTTGAAACGAGCGTTATCAATTTTTAGAAAATAGGTATCCCAATTTTCAGGATCATTTACGGTGTTCAGCACAAGCAAACCGCCGGTTTGTGCCATCGCTTCAATCTGAAGCACACCGGGCATTACAGGATTTCCCGGAAAATGTCCCTGGAAAAATGCTTCGTTAATTGTTACATTCTTTACTCCTATCACATGTCGATCAGTGAGCTCGATCACTTTATCAACGAGAAGGAATGGATACTTATGAGGCAGCGATCGAGCAATCATTTTAGTATCCATGACCGGTGGTTGCGCCGGATCATATTGCGGAAAATTCTTCATGGCTTTATTCTCCTTGATGTGCGCCTTGATTCTTCGTGCGAACTCAATGTTTGCTGCGTGGCCGGGTCTTGATGCGATGATCTTTGCCTTCACCGGAACTCCGATGAGAGCAAGATCTCCAACCACATCAAGCAGCTTGTGACGTGCCGGTTCATTCTTGTAGCGGAGTTCAACGTGATTCAAGTATCCTTCTTCTACTTCAATGTCATCTTTGTGAAAAAGAGCTGCGAGCTTGCGGAGCTTTGAGTCGTCAATTTTTCTGTCAACAATCACCAGCGCATTATCGAGCGAACCGCCACGAATGAGGTTGCTATCAACGAGATGTTCTATTTCATGAAGAAAACAAAACGTACGTGCTTCGGCGATTTCCTTTTTGAAATCGCTGATGTGATCGACGGTTGCATGTTGCGGCCCAAGTACTTCGCTGTTGTAATCAATCATCACTGAAAGCTGATAGTCGTCGGAAGGAACGGCCACCAACTCAACATTTCTTGCCTGATCTCGATAGACAATATTCTTAAGAATCTTGAACGACTCGCGCGGAAATTCACGCTGCTCTTCAGCTCCGGCATCAAGAATAGCATCCACAAAAATTCCTGAGCTTCCATCGAGGATGGGCACTTCAGGACCGTCTAATTCGATCAGCGCATTGTCAATTTCACTTCCCACCAGTGCCGCCAGCAAATGTTCTACCGTTACCACTTTGGCACCATTATGTGCCAGGGTTGTTCCACGCGATACATCTGTGACGAAATCAACGTCAGCTTTTATCGTCGGCTCACCATCGAGATCAATTCTTTTGAAGACGTAACCATGATTTCCCGGAGCTGGCTTCACAGTGAGATTTGCGCTTTCGCCTGTATGTACTCCGATCCCTGAGAGTCTGAAAGATTTTTTTAGTGTATGTTGATATTCGCTCATAGTCTGAGTCAAAAAGGCCTACCAAATTTTAGATTCAATCTTTTTCTTGTTTGCCTCAATGCTTTGAGATTTCACTTTTACTGGTTGAAAAAAGTTCTGTCATTCTTTTGAAATGGAAATCGGCTGATTCATCATTTCAAATTCTTTCACTCGCTGTTCTAATTCATCAAGACGTTTCAACAGCTCAGGAAGATTTCTGAATACTGCTTGTGATCGAAGCGATGAGCTATAGTCAAAGGCCGGTGAACCGGTTACAGCTTTGTTTTTCTGTGTGATAGATTTTGAAACACCGCTTTGCGCGTTGATCTTCGTACCATCAGCGATTGTGAGATGTCCGACTAAACCAACTTGTCCTCCAATCTGGCAATGCTTGCCGATTTTTGTGCTTCCTGAAATGCCGGTTTGCGCGGCAATCACCGTGTGCTCTCCTATTTCAACATTGTGCGCAATGTGAATGAGATTATCCAGTTTCACTCTGTCATGAATCAAAGTTGATCCAAGAGTGGCACGATCGATCGTACAATTGGCTCCAATTTCCACATCATTTCCTATAACTACGTTTCCCAGCTGGGGTATCTTTATGAAAGCGCCATCCGGTTGCGGAGCGAATCCGAATCCGTCGCTGCCAATTACGCTTCCTGAATGAACAATGCAGCGCGCTCCGATAGTGCAGTCACGATAGATATTTACGCCTGAATAAATGATTGTCTCGTCATCTATTGTCACGCCATCTCCAATGAAAACTTCAGGAAAAATTTTTACGTTGGAACCGATTTTTACATTCTTTCCTATAAAACTAAGAGCTCCAATAAAAACGCCTTCATTTACAATTGCTGATTTGTCGACGACGGCGGTTTCATGAATTCCTATTAAACCTTCATGCGGCTTATTGAATTTTTCCAGTACCTGGCTAAATGCGACGTAGGGTTGCTGTACTCTTATGAGTGTAGTGGCGACCTGCCTTTCAAATTCAGCATTGGTGCTCACGATAAGTGCGCTTGCTTTGGTACTATAGGCAAATGAGAAATATTTAGGATGTGCGATGAAGCAAATCGCCCCTGCGTCGGCTTCTTCAATTTTAGCCGGATGAGTGATGATAACGGTACCGTCTCCTTCAAGCGTTCCGCCGAGGAAATCACACCACTGCTTAGCAGTCATTTGCATTCTGCAAAAATAACCAAAAGATCGTAAGCGCAGGTGACAACCACGCAGGGCATCAACTCACTTTGATTTCAAATTTTACGCAATCTTAATAACAACTTACCTTGAGATAAGCTACTTGTTCACAGCGATTTTCTCACTCTTAAAACTCCCAAGTACTAAAGAAAAGTGTGCTGAAATAAGTTCCGTCAGAAATTGATTGCGGAAATGAAATTGTTCTGGGTGAATCCGGCGCTTAGTGGCTGAAAATGTTCCGGGATTTTTCTTCCGCTTTCATCACTGATAAGCATGTTAAAGTACCCATCCTGCATAGCGGAGACTTGTTGAGTTATTGATCCGTCAATACTAATGGTCAATCCATTTGTTTGCCATGTGAAATGAGCTTAAGAGGCAAAGGAATTTATTTTGAACAAGAACAAGAAAATGCAGAGCGGCAGTAACGGCTGTTTCATCCATAAAATTTACATGGATAAAGATAACAATACTATCTCCTCAATCATCATTATTATTCAGCGAAAACTAAGTCCGAAATTATTTGTGTCGCTAAAAGATCTTCCACCTTTTCTCTTCTTCTGATCAGCGTCGCTTTTCCCTCCTGAATTAAAACTTCCGCAGGGCGCAAACGCGAATTATAGTTGTTACTCATCGAATAACCGTAAGCACCCGCGTTAAAAATGGCAAGAATGTCGCCTTCCCGAACTTCATTTAGTTTTCTGTCCCATCCGAAAGTATCCGTCTCACAGATGTAACCAACGATCGTGTAAATTCTTTGGGCACCGTTTGGATTGCTCACATTAATGATGTGATGATATGCATCATAAAACATTGGACGGATGAGGTGATTCTGTCCGCTGTTCACGCCGACGAAAACAGTTGAGATTGTCGGTTTGATTACATTCGCACGTACGAGTAAAGTTCCGCTCTCGCTAACCAAAAATTTTCCTGGTTCGATATATAACTCAAGTTGCTTTCCGTACTCGGAACAAAATTCATTAAATCGATTGCTTAAGTTTCTTCCGAGATCATCAATGTCGGTAATAACATCATCGGGTTTGTACGCCACTTTAAATCCGCTTCCGAAATCGATGAATTCGAGGTTGTGAAATTCTCTTGCAAGATCAAAAAGAATTTCAGCTCCCTGCAGAAAAACCTGGCTGTCGAGAATATCAGAACCGGTGTGCATGTGAAGTCCGATCACATTTATTCCACATGTTTTAATTACACGCGTCAAATGTCTTCGCTGAAAAATGGAGATGCCAAATTTGCTATCGATGTGTCCGGTTTGGATGTGATGATGACCACCTGCTTCAATGTGCGGCGTGATTCGAATAGCGCAAGGCACACTGTTTCCGTAAGCATTTCCAAAATGCTCGAGCATAGCAATATTGTCAATGTTCACTAACACGTTTAGATGAACGGCTTCCTGAATTTCTTCGAATGAAACACTATTGGGCGTGAAGAGAATTTGAGAAGGCTCGAAACCTGCTATAAGCCCTAATTGCACTTCTTCAATTGAAACGGCGTCGAGCCCCACGCCGAGGTTCTTCATCAGTTTCAGAATAGTCAGATTGTTTAATGACTTGCAGGCAAATTTTATTTTAAGAGGCACATTTTGAAATGCATTCGTCAGTTTCTGATATTGACTCTTTATTATCGCAGCATCGTAAACATAAAGTGGCGTGCCAAATTGTTCGGCAAGTTCAGTGGGGGCAATTCCGGTGAATTGTGCTTGATGATTGTTAGTAGTCATGTTTAAAGGTTTGAAATAAAAAAACCCGCTTTGAGCGGGCCGCAATTTCTTTCCGAAGAATAATTATTCGCCCGCCAGCATAAGCGCTCGCTTGGTGACTTTTTTATTCTTCAATGAATTCACAGGCGCAAACGTAAGTCAATTTTTCTTTCGGGCGCATCCATTTGAACATTCAGATTTTCAACATCAACTAATTTTATATTTGTCATCAAAATATTGCCAATGATCATCGAACGAATGACATTTAATTTGAAATACGGAAAAGAAGATGAATCGGCTGCTATTTGGAAAGAGATGCTCAACAGTTTTCCGATGACCGAGGGAGCACGTGACATTCATGCACGTGTGTACACAAGTATGACCGGACGCATGAGTACCGTGATTCAGGACCTGAAGCTCAAAAGCATTAACGATCACAATCCGCTCATGTATTATTGGGTGATTAACACAAAAGTTCAGCAGTTATACCGGAACTTTGTTCAGCTCTGCGATTCTTCTTCGCGCGACATGTATAAAATCGAAAGGGAAACCGGCGAGGTAGGAAGTTTTGACAACACTATTACCGAATGCAATATTTTTAGTCTTCAATTCGGAAAGGCAAAAGACAGTCTTGCTATCTGGAATGAAATACTCGATGAAGTACAGAACATCGGCGGACCTCCGCTACGGTTGCTGACTGACATTGTGGGGCCAAGCTACACATTGATTGTAGAAGCGACGCATCCTCGTTTTACAGACGTGAATCCCAAAGTTGAATTCTGGTTTGCGAATGAAAAATTGAAATCGCTTCACCAAAAATTTACGCAATTCGTCGCGAATGCGCAACGAGATTATCTCAATGTTGATTTTGATTTTTGATCAGAGATAGCTCAGCCACCAGTTCTTGTGAGTATCCTTATAAAGGTTGAACCATTTACAGAGCGGATAAAGAGCAATTACTGCAAGAATCCAAATCAGGTAAACAATGGTAAGGCTGTATCCCTCACCGGGTATCATAAACCTGAATGGAAAATTTTTCACGCCGTTTAATCCTTCACTGAAAGAATGCCCTCGGCTTAAAAACAGGACGACTGAAATAATACGCAGGAGGTAGACATGCATGATATAATAGAAGAATGGAACTCTACCGAAAACAGTGATTGCCTTGGAAATTTTGTTATTGAAGTTTTCCAGCAAAGCGAGTAATATTATTGCCGGCCCAATGGTCATGCACATAAACAGGAGTGAGGGCGGATATTTATGTGTATTGATGAAAGACAAGAAAGTGTAAACATCATTTTTCTGAATCGCCCAATGATCGGGATCACCATAAAGATTTATGAAGCGAACGACAACAAAGAAAAGGATCAACGATGTGCCGAGTGAAAGAAGAATTTTTTTTCTTCGTTTAGCATCCATTGAATGGCGATACAATTTCCCGAAACAAAATCCGAGCACCATTAATCCAAGCCAAGGAACAAACGGATAGATGATGTTGACCGAATGATTTGCATCGATTTGGTAAATGCTGAAATCACCATTTCTGCAGAGATTCCACCAAAATCCTGCTTTAGGCTGAAGTGTTGACGGGAAGAAATCAAAAACGTTGTGACCGGCAACGATAATGCTCCCGATGATAAGCAAAGCCGAATACGGCAGCCAAATCAATAACCCCAGACAAATCATACTCACACCAATAGCCCACAACACTTGTAATACAATCATGTTAAAGTATGGATTTAATGTCCATCCGAATGTGTTCACGATCATTTCAATCATGCACAGCCAGAGTCCGCGCTTAATGAGAAAGCTGCTCAATTCTGATTTGTTTTTTTTCTGGCTCTGAAGAAAGGCCGAAGTTCCTGCGAGGAACACAAATACCGGAGCGCAGAAATGCGTGATCCACCGGGTGAAAAAAAGAAATGGAGTTGTGGAGGCGAGATTCAGGGGATCATTTGTGAAAGCGGGAGCATGAAAAAAGTCACGCGCGTGATCGAGCGCCATTACAATCATCACAGCGCCCCTCAAAATATCGAGCGAGTAAATCCTTTGCCTGGTGGAAAGAGGAGTGAGCGGTGAGTTCATCTGTTCATTCAAGGGAATGAAATCCCGAACAAGATAAATGAAAATGCGAAAAGCCTTTAGAGCCAACCGGTAAAATGCTTTGCACGCAGAAACTTATCTCACAGGAGAAATAATTTGAAATTTTTGGAAAACCAGCTCGGTCCAAAAATTTCTGCTGCGGAATGAGCACAGTCTTTCGTTTCCCAAATCACAATTATGCTGGCCTTATGACTGCTGACTTTCATAAAATGCAAATCAATAAAGCCGCGATGACCGGTCAATTCAGTTAATCCATCATCACAAACTTCATTTGTAATTCCATCTGCACGAAATCCTTGGCCTTCTTGATCAGGGGTAGCATGTGCAATCGTTAATGTTTTGTCATTATGCAAAGGTGCCTCAGCGCAAATGGTGTAGCTGACGATGATTTCGACGGCGTTTTCAAACAGCGGAAGTGTGGCCTGAACGGACATGCAAGTTGGTTGACTGATTGAGGCTGAATCAACGGTTCTTCTCAGGAATTTTCTAAGCCGGAAGTTTAAGAATAAACCGGAGCAAGAACGAACAATCTTATGAAATTAATTCTTTGTTGGGAGGACGCCGGCGTCGCGAAATTTTTACTTCATAGTGAGAGCGAGTAAGGATTATACCTAATTTACTTTGAACAGAAATTAGTTTTTCTGAGCCTTGATTACTTGGAACTGCAAAGAATCGTTTTTATTGCTGATGACTATACCATTTTCTTCGTTGTTTATTGTAAGGAACCGTACTGCATCGCTGTCATTTTTTATTTTCATGATGTTCCGGTGTGCGTAGAAAATTACTTGTGGGGTCACTTCCATGTTGTCAGCAAAAACAACTTCATCTTTCGTTGAATGATCGGCGATGAAGTATCCGGTTTTAATTTCAGCGTCATAGGGGTCATGCTCCAATGACAATTTTCCCGGTGGGTTAATCAGGAAGTACATGATGATTCCACCCGCACAGATCGTAAAAGCGAAGAGCAACGATTTAAGAGTAGGCAAACTTTTTAATTCCGTCATCAGCTTGTACAACAGAATTCCGCCGGTAGCACAAAGAAAGAATGACGCTTTCAAAACTGAAAAATCATGACCCGAATAATTCAGAAAAATGGCATGATCGGATAAAACCGGAAATAAAGTAAACCATGCGAACGACGAATAGTGATGAAGCGACAAAACAGAATTTCTTTTCTTCCGAACTAAATTCCACACACCCGCAGCCAAAATGAAAATGATGAGTGGTAAATAGCTGACTCCATAATTGAATGCAAGCGTTCTGAGTGACAGAAAAATCGAGTCAGGAGAATAAGTGCTTCCTCTTATTGTATAATCTGAAGTGAAATATTTTAGTAGTGAGCGCCATCCATTGATCGCTGAATATTGTACTGCGATAAGTCCCAAGCTCATTAATGTGGCGATGATCGTTGAGACTAGCAGCGGTTTATAACTGGGATTTCTCCGAAAAATATTTTGCATAAAGAAAAGTATGGCAGCGGCGCTAAAAAAAACTCCAACCCAGTCAGTGTAAATGGTAATAAAAATTGAGAGAGCAAACAGGAACAGCCAAATTTTATTTTGTTTATTCTTTTGAAAAATAATAATGAACAGAAAGTAGAGACTGATGATCCACATGTTTTGAACAAACATGTCAGACATGTAAACGTTGCTGTGAAACCATAGCGTTGCAGGCATGAAGAAATAAAATAGTGATGAGAAAAAACCAGCCCATGAGAATTGTTTCCGCGCATCTTCCTGCAAGAGCTGGCATACTATAAGATACAGGAAAACGGAAGTAATAAAATGAAACAGGATATTGAACACCTGCAAAGCAGCAACATTTGGATAAATGTTGAGGATTGAAAAAATGACATAAGGAAAGTAATAAGCGAACGGCGGGTGAGAGAGATAAAAGAATTTACCTTCCGTTTGCATGAAATCCGGAGCGTAGTTCTGAATGTATTTATTGCCGGCTCCCGGGAATGTTGTGGAAGGATTGAAAAAATAAGAAGCGATGCCGCCGTCATGCCAGGCCTGCATAACGATTAATGCCATGGCCGTGCAAAATTCGTGATGCTTTGAAAGCGGTCGATTAAAATTGGGAATTCGCACCGCGACCGAAATGAGAAAAGCAAGTGAAAGGAGCAGTAGGGTTTTTCTGAAGAAAATATTTTTTGATTGGGACTGAGTCACGGGTATCACTTGGGAAGTAATATCTTGAATGAATGGTGATCTTGCTTAAGTCCATGAAGGTAAAATGAAAAATTTCCATGGTGTTTTTTCACCCGTCAGCAATTCCTTAAATGTTGCACCTGCCGCCGGCTTACCATTGATATCCTAAACCCAGATTGGCGCTGACGGTAAATTGGGTCGTTGACTTAAGATCCGTTTTTATTGACGGGCCAACTGAAAAATTAAAATAGAAACGGTGCTTTTGATCAATGTTGCGTTGTATCCCCCACCATACGCCGAAGTACTGAACATTTTTAAGCATTGCTTCGGATTCATCGTTGGTTTTGCTTAGGTATTCATAGACATTGTATCTATAAAAAGCACCGACGTAATTTCCTGAGAAGTGATCGATGGGCTTATTAGCCTCAAACCTTTTCTGAAAGTTGTAGTAATAACGACTCTCAAGTAATAAGTACGGATTCACTGCGGATTTTACTTCGAGCGTTGTCGTGTTGTCACTGTTTGTTGTCGATTCAATAACGGGCCATCCGACACCGAGCTCCGGAGAAAAGGTAAATCCTTTTGCCAAACCGATTTCATAGCCCACGCCGGCTAAACCGAGAAAATTGATGCGCGGAACATTCTCGGTCACTTTTGATTGCCAAATGCTTTCTTCAGACAATTGGGCAAATGCGGAAACAGTGAATAATTCCAGCAGGACAAGAACGAGTGAGATTTTTATAAATGAATTTCCTGTTTTCATGATAGCGGATTTTATTCAAAGTTCCGTTTCATGATAGGGCGAAATCATAATCTTCATCAGGTATGAATCTGATAAGAATCACAGAAGAAACATAATGAGCCCGTCGTCTTTTGCTTTGAAACTGTGTGATGAAGATTGTAAAGGATGGTGAACGTGTTCAGTGCGATATAATTATTTTCTTTCGCCTTTGTTCACCGCCCGAATTCAATTCAACCATATAAACACCATCAGCAACCGTTGGCAGATAGATTTTCCTGCTGAAAGAATTACCTGGGTTTTGCTCTTCAGAATAATAAATTATTTGACCGATTGAATTTTCAATCCGTACGCAAATAGTTTCTCCTGCTTTGCATGAGCCTTCAATCAAAAAGCTTCCCTCGTTTGGATTGGGCAACACAAAAAACAGCGATTCATAATTAACCTCAGAAATGCCGACGATTTGTACGTATTGAGCTGCTGAATTTTTGCAGCCGTGCTCATCATAAACGATCACACTGTACAATCCCGTTTGCGAAACCGTGTATGATTGATTAGTCGCTCCGGGAATGTCGATCGAGTTTAGCTGCCACTGGTAAGCCGCTCCAGCACTCGCCGTAAGCAGATATCCGTTTTGCGTGATAGAAGGGAATGGAGGAGTTGCATAAACAGTTATGTAATCGGATAAAGTGAGTGTATCACTTCCCCAAGCATTTGTTGTAATTAAAGTTACATCATATGTTCCTGAATCATTGTAGCAGATATTCGCTGGATTCTTTATAGTTGAAAAAGATGGATTTCCACCCGGAAAATACCATTGCCACGCAGTTGGATTGTTTTGAGATGAATCGAAAAAGTCGACGCAAAATTTTTCGCAAACAGCTGTATTGTTTGCGGCAAATGCAAGCAAGTTGCAGAGTGAATCGCTAATTACTATGGTGTCACTCACAATGCAAGAGCCGTTCGAAGCGGTGAGCCAGTATGTGCCGGCTGTGTTTACGGTGATTGATGTGTCAGTGGAACCAGTTGACCACAAATAACTGTATGCAGAACTTCCTGCATTTAAGAGGATGGAAGAACCCGGGCATAATGTAGTATCGTTGCCAAGTGAGAGCCCGAAATAATTTGAACCCGAGCACTGGTATGTGCCTGAGGTGAGCAGCGTGAGAATATTTTGCATGAGCGGAATACTAGTCGACTGATTGACCCAGTCCTGGTCTGTTGTGAAAACAACTCTTCCATAAGTACTCTGGGGAGGACAAAAGATGAATCCAAAAAACTGATTGTTATATTCCAGAAATGGCTCAACATAAGAACAAGCTGTGCCATTGCATCCGTACCAGAAATAGGAGAGCGGTGAAACCACATTAGGAGTATTGCTGAGTGTGCCGAGTACATCCATCGGTGCCAGAGTGCCTGAAACAATTCCATTTAAAGTGAAGTTGCCACCGTTGTCATTCACCATTGATTCAAAAGTTGAATTGGTATTGTATGCAGAGCAATCGTATTCACCCTGAAGGTAAATGTTTTTTCCGCTGGCCATAAATTCGTTGATGGTGGTGATCTGCGTGGAAGTGAGGGTGATTACTCCCGAAGAAACAATCAGCGCATCCGTACTGGAAAAAAATGTAGTGTCATACAAAGTGGATTGCGGATCAATTGTCGCCGTCATACCCATACCTGTGGCTGTAGTTTGCCAAACCTGATCCATAATGTGGCCCATGTTGTATGATTCACTTTCGATGATTGTTATGTTTTGAGCCAGGCACCATCGGCAATTAAGTGCGAAAAAGAACACTAACAATCTTAAGTTATTCATGACAATAGGATTTAGTAAGAATGAATCAGTCAGTCTTTAAGAATGCATTCTGAGGTTCAATTTTTATTTTGAAACAATAAATTTCATCAGCGAATTCTTTGAATAACTTTTGATCTCGATGAAATAAATTCCAGACGAGGTATTTCCCAGATCAATATCCTTCATAAATTTTTCGGACGAATTTGTTTCTTCTGAGGAAAATATTAATTGTCCAAGAGCATTCATGACCGACAAGGAAAAATATTTATCGGGAAAATTTGATAGCTCAATCACGAATTTCCCATTATTAGGATTTGGCAACATCGAAAAATTTAATCCTTCATTTATTTCATTGATACCGACAACCTGGACATACTGAGAGGCTATATTCTTGCAGCCGTGCTCGTCATAGACAATTACTGCATAAAATCCGGTTTGCAAAACAGTGTAAGACTGGTTCGTCGCTCCAGGAATATCGGTTGAGTTGAGTTGCCACTGGTATGCCGCTCCAGGACTCGACGTAAGCACGTATCCGTTTTGGGTGATAGTAGGAAATGGCGGTGTTGCATAGACTTTGATGTAATCAGTTAGTGTGAGTGTGTCATTCCCGGTAGCGCTCGTTGTAATCAGCGTTACATCGTACGTTCCTGAATCATTGTAGCAAATGTTCATTGGATTTTTGTCAGTGGAAGAAGACGGCGTTCCTCCAGGAAAAGACCACAACCATGCTGTTGGATTGTTCAGTGATGAGTCGAAAAAATCAATACAAAATTTCTGACAAACTCCTGTGTTACTTGCGGCAAATGCAATAAGAGGAGCACACAACGTGTCTGAAATCTCAATGGTATCACTCGCAATGCAACTTCCGAGGGTTACAGTGAGCCAATAAATACCCGCAGTGTCAATGGTGATTACTGAATCTGTTGAACCGGTCGACCATAAGTAACTGTCGGCCGAATTTCCGGCGCTCAGTGTGAGTGTGGAGCCAATGCAAAGCGCCGTATCATTGCCGAGGTTTACATAATTATTTCCGGACGAACCCGATATAATGGAGTAGCTGGTCCATACTCTAGCGTTTGCATCGTAGAGCCACACCAGGTTATTTGCGTATGAAAAACGGTATTGGGAATTAGTTGGCGCTGACGAAGGCAACTGCGATGATCCGCTATAGGCCCCCGTTGATTTGCTGAACAGCAAAATTGATTTGTTCACGTAATCTTCTAGTCCGATTTCATTACCACAGCAACCAGTGTAAATGACGCTTGTAGAATTGATGTCACTTAGCGGAACAGGCAAACCAGTGAGAGGATATGAACTGATAAATGCATCCGTGCTGCGATCGTAGCGGTATATTGAGCCGTTAAAGAAATAAATGATTTCATCTGCATCATAATCATAGTCACCGCATGATTGAGCATCCGGTTGGTTTTGTCCGGTAAAAAGATTGGTACCGGTATTCTGCGCATATCCATTTACGTCAAGATCTGACGTCCATAATCCATTGTCGAAATATCCGTTTCCTTCAACTTGATTTGTATTTGGGTTCCACCACAAACCGCGAAAGTCAAATCCGGCATTGGTTTGATACAATGAAACTCCTGTCGGATCAAACGTTTCATAAGGGAATGCTGAATTGCCGGCGATCACAGCATAATAAAGATTGAAATTTGGATTGTAGGCAACGCCTGAAGCATTTGTGCCACTTCCTTGAACATACGTGTAAGAAATCCCCTGTACGGCATCTGTCAAAATGCTGCATTGTGAAAAAGAATATTCTGTGATTAGAAGAAGTAATGAAATGATTAATCCGCAAAATGAAATCTTTTGATGGGGAAAGAAATTCGGGATGTATAAACTCATTTGTTGTTATTGTGTCTTGTAAAAATATATGAATCCCCAATTAATTGCATCAGTCAATTAGTAATTTTAGCTGAAGAATTCTTGAAAGATACAGCCTTTCACTTTCACCTGATTGGGTGTTGATGACAAGTAGGCCAGGCTACAATTTTGCATCATTAAATATTTCACGATTCTCAATACACGATCAAATGAAAGATTTTTCCTCATGCAAACTCATTTTCTTAATCATTCTTATGCTGCGTAATGCTGCAGTCTACGGTCAATCATGGACTGAAGTCAACGATGGAGTTATAGGAGCCAGCATCAGTTCATTCGTAACACAAGGGGATAAAATTTATGTGAGCTGTGAGGCCGGTGGTGTTTATGCGTCGAATAATGATCAAATTCATTGGAGCTCTTTAAATAATGGCTTGACTTCTTCTGACATCGAAGCTTTATATTCATTTGCCGGAAATCTCTATGCCGGAAGTTATGGTAACGGTGTTTTCATTTCGCACGATGGTGGTGACAGTTGGTCGCCGGCTGATTCTGGTTTTTTGCAGTCAATTACTTACGTGAACACGTTTTTATCTTTTGGAAATTCATTGTTTGTGGGAAACGATGATGCCGGATATATGTCCACAGATAGTGGCAAGCATTGGCAAGTCGCCGCATGGCTTGGTTTGCAAGAGGTCTGGGCATTTGCTGCTGCAGGAAATATTTTATATGGAGGATCAGAATACGGCATGCATATTTCCCTCGATAGCGGTATGACATGGCCTTATGCCACTAGTGGACTTCCGTCTAATGCAAATATCAAACACGTGACTGTGAGCGGAACACGCGTCTTATGTGCACCCATTGGCTATGGCATTTATGCTTCTGATGACAATGGAACAAATTGGGCTTCATCTTCAACTGGCATTCCAAGTTCAGCGAGTGTGCTCTCCTTATTTGCTGATGGTTCTACTGTGTATGCAGGCACTGATACATATGGCATTTATCGCTCCGCAGATGGTGGCGCCACATGGAGCAATTACAGTTTTGGACAGTCGCTTCCGAAGATTACGGCGTTTTGCAAAAGCAACGGGATTATTTATGCGGGGACCGATATTTCCGGTGTTCTTAAGTTAGAAGATGCCGCGAATGCAGTTCCCCAGGTAGCATCGTCCTCCCTTCATTTGTTTCCGAACCCTGCACAAAGTGAAATTCTCATTCAGGATAATTTGAACGGAATAAGAGAGATCACAATTGTCGACGCGGTTGGAAGATGTGTATGGCAATCTACAGACAGTGCCATTTCATCGCGGGAAATTTCGCTTCAACATTTGTCTCCGGGTGTGTACACAGCGATTGTTGATGGCATTGCGATTGGGTTTGAGAAATATTGAGCCAAGAAACTTTCTGGCTCTCTCCTTAATTCATTTATTACAAAAAATCATCTTGGCAGATTTGCGGAAAGATTTTCATGAAAAATTGAAAACCCGATTTCGAAAACCATGGAGAATTTTTAGGCGTAGAGTATTAGCCGCTAAAAACTCCTGATAATTGTTTCAGAGAGGAAGAAGAACCAGAGTAGATTCTTTCAGGAAATAAGCTTAGGCAGCATCAGCATCAGCAAAGTTGATAATGGAAAGATATTCTTTTTGAATTCCTTTCAAATCTGTTTCAAATATCTTTTGCCTCGTAAGCGGTTTCTCCACAAACTTTATCACGTAAGGACTTTCATTTACTTTTTGTACATCACTTGGATCGAGCGTGGAAGATAAAACGAGAATTCTCGATTTGTTGAGAATGGTTTTAGGAAGGTTTTTGAATTCCTGAAGAAAACCGAGCCCATCCATGAGCGGCATATAAACATCAAGAAAAATCAATTCAGGAATTTGTTCCGGATGATCAGCTGCTGACCTGAGATAGTTCAAGGCTTCGATGCCATTAATAGCTTCTACAATTTCTCTGGAGAACAGAGTAAGTTCAAGCACCTGCCGATTCAGGAGATTGCAGATCTTGTTATCATCAACGAGCAGAACCCGCTCGAACGAATAGGGATTTTCTAACATCGTTAGGATTTTTTTGATTGAGTAATTCAAGGGTGAATTTGGTTCCCCGGCCGGGCTCTGATTCCACTGAAATTTTTCCATTGAGTTTTGCCAAGACTTCCTTCAGGATGTATAATCCCAATCCAGAACCACTGGCTGTGCTGTTTGCCCGGTAAAACATGTCGAAGATCTTATGAAGATGATGCTCTTCAATGCCCACGCCATTGTCTTCAACAACAATTGTCACTTTTTCTTCCGAAGCAAAAGAGCGGATGGCGATAAACTTGTGTTCTTTTTTTGTGTCGCGAAATTTCACCGCATTGGAAAGAAGATTGTTGAAGATGACTGCGATGCGTTTGGGATCGGATTGGAATGAGATGGATTCATCGATGTCAATAAACAAATCGATATCACTGGCTTCATTCATGTATCTGAAGTTGTTGAATGCCTCTCTGGCCAACTGAGCAAGATTTACGTCAGCAAGAGTAACTTCAACCTTTTTGTTCCTGTAATATTCAATGATCTCTTTGATCGTGTCATCAAGTTTGTAAATGCTTTCCTTCATTAAACCGAAATACACTTTCACGTTCGGATCTTCTATTTGCATGTCCGTAAGATCAATGAGACCGGCAACGCTGAGTAATGGAGCCCTCAAATCATGAGAGGTGCTGTAGACAAATGAATCAATTTCTGAGTTTGACTTTTGTAATTCGCGATTCTTATTGTGAAGTTCTTCAATGGCTTTCTTGTTCTCGGTTACTGCTCTGTCTTTTTCCATAATCAAACCTGACATGCTCACCAGTCTTTCAAAAATTTCTGTTTCGGTTGGTGTTGGTACCTTGCTTGTCTTACTAAGGGCGCAGAAAACTCCGAGTAAATTATTTTCATTAGAGAAAATAGGAAATGCTGTTAAAGCTCTGAAACCGTGGGCTCCCATAATGAAGGTCATCTTCGAATCAAATGGGCCGGCCATCAGGTTTACACTTGAGCTTACTTGTTTTGTAACGGCAGCTACACCTATTGGAAGCGCATCGCTATGAATGGGTATAACCGGAAGTTCATCAAGCAATTCTTTTGGCAAGTTTGGAGCAGCCACCCATTTCAGACTTTTTTCTTCTTTGTTTGCAATCAAAAGAGCGCCATTCCAAGTTGGTTGAATTTCTTCGATTTTTTGAAGCAATAAGTTGAGAGTAAGCTCAGAATTCGATTCAGCGTATGCAGTTTCCAAAACTTGCTTTTCAGAAAGAAGTAATCGCTCAAGGCGCTTCTTCTCAGTAATGTCGTTGATCCGAACAAGCAAATGAGGTTTGTCTTCGTAAGCAACTACTCGGGCTTCCACATTGCCGATGAATTTTCTTCCTGACTTCGTAGCGTACTCGAGTTCCTTTGACCATCCCCAGTATTCTCGAATCTGCTTTTTCACATCAATAACCTCTCCATCAGAGAATGGTTGAACTTGTAATCTAAAGCAAGGCAGATTAAGCAGTTCTTCTTTGGTTGAAACATCAAACATGGCTATTGCTTTCGCATTGCAGTCTTTGATCAGCAGGGTTTCCAAATCAGCGAGGAAATTTGCGTCAACAGATTCATTAAAAATATTTTTGAAAAGCTCACTGCTCTTTCGAAGCTTGTTTTGCATGTTGGCTTTTGATCCTAATGCAATGGCTGTGATCAGTCCCTGCGAAAAGAAAATTGAAATGATCAGCGGTTTCTTCAGTTCTCCTTCAGGAAATAAAAACATGGAAGCGACCACCATCAGAAAAGTGATAATAAGAAAATGGTAAAGTAATCGTGATTGCTTAAATACAAGCCCGCACATGAAGTAAGTCACCACCAGACCCAGCGTCGTGTTTATTTCATAGTGCACACTCACCGCTTCGGAAATGGACTGCAGCATAACAAGGTATACCATAATGCCGACTACGCCTCTTAAGCTTGTCTTGACTCTGTTGCTGACGAATGAAAGAACAGCTGTAATTAACAGGACGAATCCGCAAAAGAGATTGATGAGAAAAATTCCGTTGCCATCCAGCCGCTCATTGTAGTAGAGGTAGCCCAGTAGGAGATAGATTATCGCACCGGAAACAAGCAGGATTCTATAGGTGAGAACATCATCTTCGAGAATGGAAGACAATGAAAATCGCGGGCTCCATTTTTTGATCGCTACCAACATTGGGGGTGATCTGCTTGGTATTTAACTGCTTGGTTTACTCAATTACTGTAAAATTGTTACCTAAAAACAAAAAATAATTAACAAAAAATTGTGGAAAAGCTTGCAAAATTGGTAACCGGTTTCTATATTTACACCGGTTAACCTTTTTAATAATAGTAGCCTGACTGACATCCGCAACCAATAACCACCACTCATATGAAAAACCAAAACGAGGTTCTTCACAAGTACACCCTGAGGCAAACAGAGAAAATCATTAGTAAGGGAAGTGGCAAAGTGGGTTTTCTAACCATAGAAAACAACAACATTGATGGTAGCCACATTACTGTTAACGGTAAAGACTTGGTCAGCTTTGGTTCCTGTATTTACACCGGCCTCGAGACTGACAGCCGGCTCAAGGAAGCGGCAGTTCAGGCCATTTTCAAATATGGGGTACACTTTTGCTCGTCTCGCGCATATTTATCGGTGACGCTTTACAAAGAGGCCGAAGAAATTCTGGCAGAGATTTTTAATTGCCCAACAATCATAGCTCCTTCAATTACGCTGGCCCATCAATCATGCATTCCGATTGTTGTGGAAGAAAATGATGCTGTATTGATTGATGCCCGCGCGCATGAGAGCATGCAGATTCCTGTTAAGATGCTCGAACTACGGGATATACCTATTGAAACTGTCAGGCACAATAATCTTGAACAGATCGAAGAGAAGATTCTTGAGTTGAAAGGCAAGCATCGCCGCATCTGGTATTTCTGCGATGGTGTGTACAGCACATTTGGCGACCTTGCTCCGATTCAAGAATTGAAGGAATTACTTGATCGATACGAGCAGTTTCATGTTTATGCCGATGATGCGCATGGTATTAGTTGGATTGGAAGAAACGGAATGGGCTACGCCCCGAGTCGTGTCGAAATTCATCCTCGGATGTACTTCATTTCTTCGCTGGCAAAAGGATTCGGCTGTACAGGCGGTGTAATTGTGATTCCAAATGATGAAGTGAGAAACCGTGTTCGTCAATGTGGAATGACGCTAATGTTTTCAAATCCGTTGCCGCCTCCTGTCTTAGGAGCCATTATAGCGTCAGCGAAAATTCACCTCAGCGATGAAATCTATGAGCGCCAACGCGGACTTCAGAGGAGAATCAGTGTATTTAACGAAATGGCACGCTTATATGAACTGCCTCTTCTGGCTCCAAATCAATCACCGATTAATTTCATTGCACTCGGCTCCGATGCTGTGGGCTTTAATCTCACCAAACGGTTATTCAATCATGGATTTTACACGAATTGGAGTGTATATCCGAGTGTTCCGGTGAATCAGAGCGGAGTGCGAATTCTTGTGACGTTGCATCACACGATTGATGAGATTGAGCGCTTGCTTGGTACGGTCGCTCAGCAATTGCCTCTCGCTTTGGAAGAAGAAGGGCAAACAATGGACGACATATACAAGAGATTCAAGAATGAATTTGCAACCGTTCATAGTTCGACCGTTCTTCAGAATGATTTCAAAATCGGTGAGGCACTTGCGGCAAAATCTTCATACAGCTGAGTGAGTTATCTTCAGCCGGCAGCTTCAAATTCTTGTTTTCCGAAGGACGTTTGCGGCAAAGCCTTAGTCGAAGCATCAATGATTTTCTAAGTGTTTAATTGCTGCGAAATAAGTCCATCGGATTTTCTATTCGCTTTAAATGAATAGGTCCTGCGAGCGTGATGTCAAGGTAAACTAAATTTTCAGGGCTCAATAAATCTGAGGAGAGATTTAAGCTGATTGGTTTGAAACTTAGCTCTGCCTTTTGTAGTGTATGAGCCAATTGAGCGTCCATGTTTTTCCGCCATCTGTAGATTTCTCCCAGCGCCAATCAAATGAGTTCTGCTGAATGTTGAAGAAGACCATTCGCGCCATTGAGGTGCCTGTTGATGTTCTTTGTTCATCAGTGGTGAGAATCATTTCATTACTCTTTATGCCACCTGTGAGCACAATATATCCGCCTTCATTATCCACCCAGGTTTGTTGCCATAGCTCTTTCTGCGGATTGTAAACCGACCAACTTTCTCCTTTGAAATTGCCTTCCTGATCACTGAAATGCTCATGAACCGTACATCCGTCCATCATTTTATCGATGAAGTTCGTTCCCTTTGACGTGTCATTCCAGCTTAGATTCCAATGGCCAAGCCAGAAATCAAATTGCGATGATTCCGGCGATGAACAGGGTGATTGAGCTTGCATTGCCTTCATGATTGAAATAAAAACTGAAAAGAAAAAAATCGTTTTCAATCTGCGGAATTTTCAACAAAGGTGAACATCGGTATTTGTGAGGAAAAATGAAAACGACCAAAGCATCTATTCCGAAAACGAATCGTCTTCCTACTTCGATTTATAAAATGATTTTTTGAAAAGACTGCGAACTCAAGCGGGTTTTGCCAATGGAAAATCAATCGGAATTTTTGTGAGACGAAAAACATAGTTGGTAAAGGTCATCAGGTTGATCAATGCCATGAGATCAATCAATGCGGCACGATCATAACCCAGCGCAAAGAAATCAGACAGGATTTCCTCGCTCACTTCACCTTTGTTCTCAATCACAGATTTTATTACATCATAGATCACCTGCCACTTCTTTTCCGGAAATTTTCTCGCGCGCAGTAATACTGTATCTTCTTCATTCCATCCGAATTTGATTGCACTTGGTGTATGAGACGCCTGGCAGTATTCGCAGCCATTGAATTTTGAAACGATGAGATAAATCGCTTCTCTGTCTCTGCCATGAAAGGTTCCCTTGGCCTGTGCCTGCACGAATGCCATGTATGAACTCAGAGCATTTGCAGAATATCCAATGGTCGCGTATAAGTTTGGTATCCTACCGGTTGATTTGATGAATTGGTCGAAAACGACTTTAGCGCCTGCGTCGACATCATCGTACGAAGGTACTGGAAAGAGTAGGTTGGTCATGAATTCTGTAATAGTAATGACATCAGTTTAGTTCCTCATGAACCTCCATTCACGTTTAATTCACAACTTCATTGTGAAGATCAAATTCCTTCTCCCGTAAATGTCAATCTGTTTTCGAAGGGGTCAATCACTTCCATGCAGAGTAGTTTATTATTCCATGGTGCGGGGCCAATGCCTGGTTTCATGTACTTATAATTTTTATCAAGAAGCTTTTGATGAAATTCTTTCAGATTCAAAAAGCCTTCAACGAGCACATGTGAACCGGGTGTACAGTCGCCATAATGCTCTGAAAGATGAAGAACAATTCCTTCGATTGAAATTTCTAAATAAACAGGCGTATGCTGCGTCTTGTCTTCCCATTCGATTCTGAAGCCAAGCCATCCGCAGTAAAATTCAATGGCTTTATTGTAGTCGAATATCCTGAAAATGGGAATTGTTGACGGCATGTCAAAACGATTTAGTGAAGTTAAAATTTTCAGATTTCATTTAACCGTAAAGGTCAGCCTTCATTTGCTATTCTTAAAATTAAGGAGACGAATGAGTTGTTAAGTCACACGAAGTGTGATGAGTATTCGATTTTATTAGAGAATTAATGTGTTCACATGATGTTGTCGGATAAATGTGAAGAGCAGAAAATTCATTGCGAAGACTTTTCCATAATAAGATCGCCGACAATGAGAGCGTTCCTTCCAATGTCTTGATTGATGCATTGCGAATGGCCAGAGTTCGAATCGTTAGGTGCTTCAATGCCGTGGCTCCCTTTCTTAGTAAGGTGATAGCTATTGCCGTTCTGTTGGGTTCGATTTGATCATGGGATTCTGTCTTGTTTTATTGATTTCCCATTCTGAGTTTGTTTTTGGAGCTGAATACAAAGATTGGCAATTTGAACGAAGGTGTTTCATCGAATGCCTGTTGATTTACTAGAAAACAGGCAAACAATTAGTGCGCAATAGACGTACAATGGCTTGTATTATTCATCTCTATAACAGTCAGGAATTTTTATGATAAAGCTGTTGCTCACCCTATTTTTCCTTGCCGCCATAAATCTCTCCTGTGAAAAATGCCTTCACTGCGTTCATACTTATAAAGACAGAAACGGAGTGCTTCACACAATCGATCTGGGTAAACGCTGCGGCCAAGAGCAGGATATTAAGGCCCTTGAAGACAGTTGTATTGTAATGGCAGCAAAAGAAGGTGGTACCTGCACCTGCACGGATAATTAAAGTGAATCAGATAATGAGTAGTCATTTATCATCGTCACCTTCGATGAAGACTGAAGTCACCAGTCTTTTATGCACGGCCACTACCACTGCTTGGTTCACGCTCTTAACATCGAATTTCACAAAGATGTTTTCTAGTAGAGCGGAGAGAGTGGATTCATCAATCATCAGTCGGTCGCAGACTGAATGTTCATTGATTCCGTCTGCGAGCATCTGGAGTATTTGAAGCTCTGCCTTTGTTAGTTGATTTTTAACTCTTACTGCGTTCATTTCTTCATGATGGATTAATTGCACTTGCATCTTTAATAACACGATTTAGTGCATGTTATTATGTCCTTCCGGTTTTTTATGTGGCTCTTGTTCACATCAACAGCCATGGTGTTATCTCCCGGATTTTTTTTTGGTCCTTGCTAGTGGTTCACTAATGACCAGCAACGGCATCAAAATTAAAAATACTTTTCTTGCTGAAATTTGATCAGGTGTAACATATGAACAGCTTTCTTAGAAATGATTTTGTTCCTGTGCACTTAATAATGAATACGGATGCACATGCAATTTGTTCCGCGACAATGATATGAACCGCTAAAAAGTTGGGTGAGGTTTGATGTGATTGCACTCAAGAACAAATCTCTTCAATCCTTTCTCTCACTATGCGATGATCTGAGCAATAACAAATTGCATTTCGTTTATAAGATGGGATACGAGCTCGTTATTGATCCATGCTCCAATGTCACTCTTGTGAACTTTTAATTCCTGCGGTTGAAATTTCAAATTGCTGATTTGCACGGTATCAACTCGCAAAATAATTTTTTCGCGCATCACCACTTGGGGGACCTGGTAAGAGGATGTGTCGCCGGCTTCGCCCTTTCAGAATTATTTATTCCGGAGGAGAGCAACCTCCCACCAGAAAGCGTGTAGTAAAAGCAAAAAAGAATCCGTCATTTTTTTCATTGTCTCATTTCGGAAGAGACTTTTAAATCATGTGAGCGTGCCTTACGTAAATGTTCAAAATCGGAAGCACTTTTTCTAACAATGTATTCAGATCGGCATTTTGAGCCTGCGGAATAAGCACATCTTTAAAGTTATAATGACGACTTGGTAATAAATGATTTCGTTGCCGATTTTGCTTTGTCGAAATCTTTTCCTGATTTTCAATTTAGCATCTTTTTCGTCGCTTCATTATCAGTGTTCAATTTTCTGTTTGCATCATTATCCTGTGGAGTCAGGTTTTATTTTTGCAAGAGTGTGGTGGCTTGATCAACTACTAACTGGTGATCACTCGTCAACGTTTTTAGCAATGTTGAGTTCCAGATCGTTCTTTGATTTTGATTTTGCGATCTTGGTGTTGTCAATGTCAAAACTGATTGTCAGAGTACTAATCCGCTACTTTGAGAATAATCGTTGTTCAATAAAGCAAGTAAAAAGCAAAAGGTTTACATAACTAATCCGTATTACCGCAATGAATCAGATTTTAAGCCTGATCCATGTTGATTCATCGATGCTGGATCATACTCAACAATGAAGACCATAAAATCCAGAATCTTTGCAAAGATTCATTCACTTTACCAGCTTCACAGTTTCATTGAAGAAACCATTTCTATAAGAGAGAAAATAAATTCCCGCAGGAAGTTCAATCATGCCAAGGACCACTCGCTGATTACACGGATGGATTGATTGAATAATTTTTCCGGCTGCATCAGAAAGCTGAAGTGTTGCACCTGGCAACTGAGGGTCGCTGATTGAAACTATAGCAGCGTCGGCGACAGGGTTGGGATTTACCTGCAAGAGAGAAACATGATTGCCGCCTGCGTTTCCAATTCCGGTGGCGATTCCATGAACATGAATAGTGAAATCATCAAAGTTTCCGTATTGATATCCTCCGCAGGGACCGTAACCATTACTTCCGACATTATAGCAATCGCTTCCCCAACCTGCGATCACACGCATGCGGTAGCTGCCCGTTGGCGTGTTCGATGGAATAATGATTGGAAAATTGTACGTGTTTGTTTCGACCGCGAGGTAAGCATGAAAGAAATTCTCGGTTGAGTCGAAAACTCCGTCCTGGTTTAGATCAATCCATACGCCGCAGCCGCACCAGTTGCCGTTTGTCACTTGCATGGAGTAGCTACTTCCGGGTGTCAGTGTAGTACCGCCGGAAGTGTAATCATTCAATGTGCAATCATAGGGATTCACGGCCCAATTGATTGAGTCGAGTTGAATGGTGTTGTTATGCCATGAAGAGCATCCATATATGAACGATGGAGCGCAATACGTCTGTGCGCTTGATGATGATGAAATCAGGATCAAAGACATGAAAGCAACTACAGCGATAAAATTGGTGAGGTTTGAGTTAGCTTGCATCGAGGATTTTTTTTTGAGTGAATAAATTTATAAATATTTTTTTGCACAGAGTGCTGTTCATGTCATGATAAAAATGAAAAAAACAATTATTCTTCATTCAAATTATTATCAGTCATGTAGCCACTGTCTGCACTTCTCGCTCTTACAGTTGTGCAGAGTTTTTTTTTAACAAAACTCAGTTGTTATTCATCCAAACCCGTTTTATTGCAGGGCTCACTCTGCTTACAGTGAGCATTGCCGCATTCATTGCTTGCACCAAATCGAGTGATACCGTCACCACACCTGTGCAAATTACTGTTTCCCCGAACGAACAGAAACTCGATGCCGGTACAGCAGCAACCTTCGGTAAGGTAATTTACTCACTGTTGAGAATTACAATTCAGTCGAAGCGAGCGCCGGAGGTGTTCCTCCAGTCTACCAGCAGCTTTACACCTGCGACACGTCTACTTTTTACACATTCAAGCTCATTGAAATTGGAATTTTTAGATGCATTTTCAGGAATGTGGCTTCCCTGCGTTTTTTCGAAAGACAGGCAATCACACATTTTTGTGAAAATGGAATCAGAATGTAATCGAAATGTAGCGAACACAATCAGACAATACACGAACCAGATTGTGGCATTATCGCAGTACACATTACAAAGCGATCCGCATACGATTGGCTCGCAAAGTATATCCATCATTTTTATACCGAATCTTAAATAGATTGCCCCGCACCACCCTCACCCTAGCGGGACGGTTTTTCTTCATGTCTGAAGCACCTCTTTTAATTTCTTGTTCGTAGCCTGATTAGCGGATATAATTTGTCTATAAATCGGCCTTTGCCAAAAGCTTGATCATTTGCTTTTGGTATCAAAAACCTGTTTTCATTTGAAAAAATATTGTTCCTCACCCGCCAAGAAATCAAAAATAAAATCAACAATGACAAAATCAAACCTCAAACTATTGCCGGCCGGATTAGTAATTCAGTTTCCGTTTAAAAATTGTCTTTGTACCAAGAATGAAAATGGACCTGCATCAACATGGAGCGTGGGTACCAACTCTTACACGGCCTACTCTGCTGCAAGAAATACGATCAGTGGCCATGCATTGAGTGTATCCGCAAACAATACGGGTACAGTTATTTATTTTCTATCGTTTCCATCCACTGGTGGAAGATCTGTCGTAGCTAAATACAGCGCAGGATGAAACCCCGGCAGCACGGTGGCCTATAATCAATTGTCTGTGGACGCCACGCTCAGTAGCGGAGCCGATGATTACTTAAACACCGGATCAGATAATGTTACGGCTACGGTTTCTGTTACCAATGAGAAAATTTCAATAACGCTTCCTCAAGCCCGGGCGCTGAATTGTACATCCAGCAACCTCAAGCGGATAGCGGAAAAAAGAATTATTTCTTAGTAAGGTGCAGCTCTTCTTTACCAAAGAAGTAACTGTTCTTCATATTTGATTTGATGAATTTTTTCAAATCAGCACTGCTGCTGAACTTCTCATCAACATTCTCGGTGATCTCACTAAGCGTGATTTCGTTTGTTGAGTTCATGTTGAGTTTGTAAAATACATAGTTTGATGCCGAGTCCTTCTCGTATCCGCGGATGTTGAGGAATTGTGCTCCGCCGACGTCTGATATGTAGGCCTCGTAATTATTATGATCTGAAGCGTCCGTTTCATTGATACTATAATGATAGTCATCTTTCTTAGTAACTTCATACGTTTCATTCGAGCCTTCCTTTGCGGAAACCCATGTTCCCAACAGTGCCGGATTGATCTTTATCGATGGAGCCTCGATAGGAACCGGTGATTCGTAAGGGCATCCTTGGAACAACAGACTAACTGCTACCAGCATCATTACTGCAATGAAATTTTTCATGAGAAATCGTTTGATGCCGAGCTAGTGAAATCATTTCTTCCAAAAGATGATCAGCCTCAGTCCTGATTTTTTGGAATGATTGGATTTGAAATCTGACTACTCATTTTGCAGAGATAGAAACCCGACCCGCAGAAAAAGCAAAAACGTCCCGAGTATTCGGGACGTTTTCTCATGCTTGTGAAACGGATTTTTACTGAACAACTAGCTTTTGATTTTCGATGCCTGCATCGGTAATCAGCTTCACGCAGTAAACACCTGTCGAAAATTCTTTGGAATCGAGTGGCAATGTGTAATCTCCCGGCTGCAAGTTATCATTCAATAGTGTCTTCACTTCTCTTCCGCTTACATCATACACGATCACATTTACGTTTGATGGTTGCGGAAGATAGAATTGAACTGTAGTTACATCCGAAGTGGGATTTGGAAATAATTGCAAAGAAATGTCCGGTGTTGTTTCTTCATCCAGTCGCTGCGGAGCAGTAGCAAAGAAATTTTGGCTGCTCCATCCGGAAGCGAAGCTTGATTCGAGTTGACAATGGCTTCTCACCTGCCATACATATTGAGTGCCCGGTGTGAGGCCGGTAAGTTTTTTCCACGGACCTGTGATCATCTTCGGTGTCCAGGCATTGCTACCGGAAACTTTATACCGGAGCTTGTATCCCTGCGCTCCGTTTGCTTCGTCCCAGGTAAGCACAGCGGAAGTGGAAGTGATGTGCGAGACTGAAAGATTATCGGGAATGTTGCAGATTTCACATCCTTCATCAATTTGGAAATTGCAGTTATCATCAATGCCGTTGCAGATTTCAATTCCATTGGGATTAACACTACTGTTGTTGTCATTGCAATCACCATTGTTGGTCAAATAACTGCTTACTAAAGATCCTGCAACTACCGTAGTGACGGGATCATCAAACACGCAGGAAATGATGACGCTCTTTGCACCTTCAGGAATATGAGCGTGCCGGTTGCCATCTCCTACATTGCGCAACTCATCATTATCCCATGAGTGATTGATGCGGAATTTGAATGTGATGTTTCCATCGGCATCAGGAGTGAGTGTTTCAGCGCGTGTGTAAATGGCCGATGCATTGGACAATTGATAGGAATCGCTCCATGGT
>Ga0335085_10001910_pt1 | contig 41152 bp, 36 predicted proteins | sample Lox_Sample_45_FD_206712 | JGI IMG/M metagenome (GOLD analysis project Ga0335085, IMG submission 206712) | Soil microbial communities from Loxahatchee National Wildlife Refuge, Florida, United States - Lox_Sample_4.5 | ecosystem: Environmental > Terrestrial > Soil > Wetlands | place: USA... | reverse complement strand
AGAGGGGAGTGACAATCATTTGCGAGTGGCGGATCGACTGCGTCACCGGTTGCTTGCGGTGCGGGACAATCGTTACAAACTAGTAATCCGCTTCAGCGATCGGACGGAGCGCCTGTGCGATCTGAAGACCGATCCAGGTGAGCGTTCACCCATGCCAGAGGGAGTTCAGACCGATCAGCGGATGAAGCTTCTGAAAGTGGCTCGCAACCATTTGCGCAAAGCGAGAGCGGAGCGGAATGTCGAACTCGCCCTCAAAGCCCGTATTCGTGACATTCGTCAATCTATCGAATCGGCAGCGCCGACTCCATTTTCGATCGAAGGCTGAAAAGGTTACGTAAGCATCAAGATGTTCGCGATTGTGAAAAGTAATCTCGATACTGCGAAAGATGGATAAGATCCGGCTGTTGTTCTTGCCCTTGGTGGACGCAGGAAATGTAAACGCACAGAGCCTGAATGTGCGAGAAATAGCGATGCGCCTGGATCCCGATCGCTTCCAGATCACGTTATGGTATGAGCATGAGCCGGATCCTCGGCTGATCGGATGTCCCTGGATTCATTTGGAGCGGTTGCTGGCGCGGAGGAGAACTGCACGGATCCTGCGCGAGATGCTCTTGGGATATGACATCATCGCCTATGCGGACTACAGTCCAGCGACCTACGCGTTCGTGCACTTACCGCATGTTCTGCGGCGTAGAGCCAAAGCGGTATTTCATGCGGAAGCCCCGATGGCACAAATCACTCATCCATCAAGGATGCTGCGATTTCTCCACGATGGAATCCTTCCCCGGTGTGACGTATACACAGCCATCACGGACTTTGTTGGCCGGGATATGCAAGCCGCCGTCAAAAAGAATGTCAACTACATTCTCCCAGTGGGTGTGGACTTAAGATTGTTCAGTCCTCCGGAGCGGAGAACGAACCTGTCTCCCGTGGTTCTCTTCGCGGGAACGGTGGTTGAGCGCAAGGGGCCACAGTTTATGGTCGATGCCGCGGCGCTGTTTCCGAATGCCATGTTCCGGATCGTGGGGGCAGGCCGTAATGGCTTCGACGAAATTCTACGTCGAAAAATCGCCGGATCCGGCTTGAAGAATGTGACGTTGGAAGGGGAAAAGACGCAGATAGAGTTGCTCGACATCATGCGGCAGAGTGATATCTTTCTGCTACCGTCGCGTCTGGAAGGAATCCCGAAGGTTTCGCTGGAAGCCGCAGCTGCCGGATTGCCGTGCATCGTATTCCGGGACTATGAAACTCCATCGGTTGTCGATGGGGTCACGGGTTTTCAAGTGAGGACCAACGTCGAAATGATCAAGTCCCTCGGACAATTGATCGCAGATCGCGAGTTGCGAGAACGAATGGGAGCGGCCGCACGACAGCACGTGGCGCAATTTGACTGGGACCTGGTGAGCAGAAGGTGGGAGTCTGCCTATCTTGAGATCGCAGAACGCGGACATCGGTGAGGACGCCGTTAGTGGCTATCTCCTATCCAGATCGTGCCGGCGGCCGCCAATTCCATGTTTTGACTCTCACCCCGTTCTACCCGACCGAAGATGATGAGACCAACGGTTGCTTTGTGTTCGAGCCCCTGATTTGTGTCGCAGAGCTGGGAGTGCGCAGCACGGTATTTGCACTGCAGCCGTTCTACAGGGGCAGGGTTCAGAGCCCGAAGTCAGAGCTCGCCGCCAGGTGGTTTCGATACTTTGCTTTTCCCGGCGGATTCGGGCTCCCCACAGCTGGCGCCTTCGCGTTTGCGCGAATCGTTGGTCAAATCAGAGACCTGCATCGAACCCACCCGGTTGACCTCATTCACGCGCACGGAGCCTTGCCATGCGGCCATGCTGCGATGCTCTTAAGTGAAGAGTTGAGAGTTCCATTTGTGGTTTCGGTGCACGGGCTCGATGCGTATTCGGATGTGCAGGTCAGCGGGCGTGCCGGAGATTGGTGCCGCCGGATTTCGCGCCGGGTTTTCAGCTCTTCACGTCGCGTGGTCTGCATCAGCGAGCACGTGCGGGAACAGGTCTTGAGCGGACTTGGTAGAGGCGCACGTACTTCGGTCGTCTACAACGGAGTCGATCCTGAGCGATTCGCTCCCGGGGAAGAATTACCATCGAAGGCGTTGACGCTTGTGAGTGTGGGGAATCTTATTCCGATCAAGGGGCACGAATCCCTCATTCGGGCGGTAGCGGCGATTTCTGATGAGTTTCCAACGCTCAAATTGGAAATCATTGGCCAGGGACGCGAGGGGCCGCGCCTACAGGCGTTGGCGCAGCAACTCGGAATTGCAGATCGAGTGTTTTTATTCGGCCGCCAATCGCGCCAGCAGGTTGCTGAGGCTATGCGACGTTGCACAATATTTGCATTGCCGAGCCGATTCGAGGGGTTGGGGTGTGTGTATCTGGAAGCAATGGCAACGGCCAAGCCCGTCATCGGTTGTCGTGGGCAGGGAATTGCCGAGATTATCCAGCATGGCTCTAACGGATTTCTGGTAGGGGCGGACAATGAAAGAGAACTGTCGCTCGCGCTCACCGTGCTTCTGAAAGACGAAAATTGGCGGCAGAATCTCGGAAGGGCTGCGCGAGAAACGATCCTGGAGGGGCTTACGCTCGAGCATCAAGCGGAAAGGCTGGCAAGAATTTACCGGGAGTCTGCCGCATGACGCGCCTGGTGATTCTGACCGAGATCATTTCCCCTTATCGCATCCCATTGTTCAATGCCATCGCCAAAGATTCCGGGATCAGCTCACACATCATCTTCTTGTCGGAGACGGATCCCAGTCTGCGTCAATGGCCAATCTACAAAGAGGAGATGCAATTCTCGTATCAAGTCCTGCCCTCCTGGCGTAAGCGACTTGGAAAATTCAATGTGCTTCTCAACCGCGGAGTTGGGGGCGCCTTGAGCCACTCCTCACCAGATGTCATCCTGTGCGGCGGTTATAACTACCTGGCCTCATGGCAGGCATTGCGATGGGCGCGTTCGCACAGGATCCCTTTTCTGCTCTGGTCAGAGAGCAACTTGCAGGATGCCCGCAGTGGTCATGCGCCCGTTGAGCTACTGAAGAGCGAGTTTCTGCGCAACTGCAACGGGTTCGTCGTTCCGGGCAAGTCTGCTCGACGATATCTTCTTGCACACCGAATTGACGAAGCTGACATCTTCTTCGCGCCCAACGCGGTAGACAACGATCTGTTCGACACGGAGGCTCTTGCCGCTCGCCAAAACGAAGATGAATGTCGCCAAGATCTAGGCCTTCCTGATCGATATTTCTTATTTGCGGGCCGCTTGGTTCGAGAAAAGGGTGTATGTGAATTGCTCGCAGCTTATGAGGCCCTGGATGCCCAACTTCGGCGGCGGATCGGCCTGGTATTCGCCGGAGACGGCATCTACAGACGGCAACTCGAGGAACAAGCTTCCTCTATTGTTCCCGGAGTCATCAAATTTGCCGGATTTGTTCAGCGGGAGCAGCTGGCCAAATACTATGCGTTTGCCGAAATGCTTGTACTTCCGACATATACTGATACGTGGGGTTTGGTCGTGAATGAAGCGATGGCCTGCGGACTACCAGTCATTGTGAGTCGGACCGCAGGTTGCGCAGAGGACCTAGTGAAGGAAGGTTGGAACGGTTTGTTGGTTTCGCCCAGAGATGTTGCCGGTCTTGCGCTGGCAATGGAGAGTCTTGCGGAGCGGGCCGATCTCTCGGATTTTGGAGCTCACGGCAAGCAGAAGATTGCGGAATATTCAGCGCAGGAATGGTCTGCCTCAACAGGCAGAGTCGTGAGAAAGATGGCTGGTACTCGTGACTGAGCGCTTTTCCAAGAGTGTCATCGCCGGGGCCGTGCTCGCACTTGGCTTGCCCGCTCTGCTTTACTTCGCCTATTCCAGACCTTGGTATTTCACCAGCAGGACATATCTCCTCGGCCTTGTGTTCCTGGAAATCGTGATTGCCGTGATTTGGATGTACCGCCAGCTCTTTTTCGCATTCGTGCTGCTGACGTTTTTGATGGCGGGCATCAATCTACCGGTGGGAACGGGTTGGACCGCCGCTCGCTGGCTTGTGCTCGGAGCAGGAGCCGCAGTTGGAATCCTGATGGTTCTGAAAGATCACGGCTATCAGTTCGGCCTCTTTCATTTGGCCGCCACCTTCGCTGTTCTAGCCGGACTGATATCCGCAGCCGTTTCCCTCTATCCGGATGTCGCACTCCTCAAGGTCTTGAGCATGCTGCTGCTGTTTGCGTACGCGGCTACGGGGGCGAGAATCGCTGTCATCGGCCGCGAAGATCGGTTTTTCGGCGGATTACTCATCGGATGCGAGCTATTCGTGGGACTGAACGTCCTGTTATTCGGAGTCGGTATTGCAGCCATGGGCAATCCCAATTCCCTCGGTGCAGTGATGGGTGTATTCGGAGCACCGATCCTCCTTTGGGGCGTGTTGTTGGGAGGCAAGCCCTCAGTGCAGAGTCGCAGGCTGCTTCTGTATGTCTTGTGCATGTATCTTGTATTCAACAGCCATGCTCGTGCCGGAATCGCAGTGGCTCTTCTCTCCTCAGGAGTTTTGTGCGTCGCTTTGCGCCGATACAAGCTTCTCCTCGAAGGTACAGTGGTGCTGGTGATCCTGGTGGCTGCCCTCTCGATTTTCAAGCCGGATGCGATCTCCTCCTACGCTTCGTCCGTTGTCTACAAGAATCGGGAAGAGGGCATCCTTACATCCCGGATTTCTCCATGGAAGGCGGCCATGGACAGCATCCAGGATCACCCGTGGTTTGGCACTGGCCTGGGAACAATTGCGACCGGGGATGCGGACGAGGAACGCGGAACGTTTGCATCTTCAGGAGCCGTGACCGCCGAAAATGGCAGCAGCTATCTGGCGATGTTGGCTGGTGTAGGGTTGCTAGGCGCGGTGCCCTTCAGCCTGCTCCTGTTCCTCCTGATTGTGAGAATGTTTCGGAGTTGGGTATGGATGCGCCGTACCGAAAGCGCGCTGCATCCCGCCGTCCCGCTGACAATCGTGATGTTTGCAGGCTTAACCCATGCAGCCTTCGAAGATTGGCTGTTTGCCCCCGGCAGCTATCTCTGCGTATTCTTCTGGAGCCTTGCTTTTGTTCTGAATGATGTAGCTCCGAAAGACGTCTCCGGGCTCGCATTGAAGTGGTCTCCCAGGCCCGCGGGTGCGATCGGCGGTATTGCTCCAACTCAATGATGCATCTTTTCATCAATGGTCTCGCTGCCACAACCGGCGGAGGGATTACCTATATTCGCAACCTCCTCCCTCACTTGGCCTTGTATCCGTGCGTTCGCATCACGGCAGTGGTCAGCCCGCAGCTTCATCGGGAAGTTCAGGGTTTCGCTCAAGTGAAATTTCTGCAACTCCAGATCCCTCCCGCCCGTCGATTTTGGTATGAGCAGCGTGTGCTTCCGGCTGTGATACGACGCGCCGGAGCCGACGTCTTGCTCTCTGCCGGGAATTTTGCACTCCGTAAATCGCCAGTGCCACAGATACTGCTGTCCCGCAACTCGATTTACACGTCTCCCGACTACTATCGCGATTTGCTGGCGCGCCGCGAATACCGTATGTGGATTGATACGCGGATGCGGGCAATCCTCGCGAAGAAATCTGTCCAGTGGGCCGATGTGACCGTCGCGCCGAGCCGTGTTTTTGCTGAGGATTTGCGGCGCTGGACTGGTGCCGACGTAATGGCTATTCATCACGGCTTTGATCGTGAGGCATTCACCCGAGATTCGGGAAGTCTTTCGCCCAACGTTCAGTCGAAACTCGATAAGGCAGGCGGATCGCTTAAGCTTCTTTTCGTGAGTCACTACAACTACTATCGCAATTTCGAAACTCTGCTGCGATCTCTTCCACCATTGCGGCAACAACTACCGGACCGCTCAATCAAACTTTTGTTAACGTGCCAACTGGAAGAAGGGAAGAATCCAGGAGCATATCGTCCATCAGCGGCGGCCAGGCTGATTCAGGAACTGGGGTTATCTGACACGGTGTTAGAACTCGGCACGGTGCCCTATCAACAGTTGCATCACTTGTACTCCACCACTGACATCTACGTAACGCCCGCATACACCGAAACATTCGCGCATCCGTTGGTCGAGGCGATGGCTTGCGGAGTGCCAATCGTCGCTTCGGACATTACCGTGCATCGGGAAATCTGTGAGAATGCTGCGCTGTTTTTCGACAGGTTTTCTCCTGAGGGTCTCGCCAAATCTATCGTGCAATGCGCAAGCGAAACGAGCACACGCAACCGGATGATTGCGGAAGGATTGAAGCGGTCTCAGGATTTCTCGTGGAAGGCGCATACGGAACAGATTCTTGCATTGGCGCAAGGACTGCTGGACTCGCACCGGCAAAGCACGTAGCCGATCGGAACTTCAGAACACATTTCTGAGCATGTGCAGAACGTTTGAGACTCCGATCGCCGAAGTGGCTGCCAGAACTGAAGTGAGGACAGCGACTGCCCATAGAATCCGGCGGTCCCTGGGAAGCCACCGATAGAGTGCCAGAAGAACGAATGGCAGGATAGGAATCGCGAATCGAGCGAAATTGCTGCGCGCCCACGAAGGATAGTTGTAGGTAAATAGACACCAGAGGTACGGCACAAGGAACATCGCTTCTACTGTGTGGCACCGGCAGTAACGCCGAAACTCACGCGACCGTATCATCGCGATCACACCAAGCACCACCAGGGCGATCCACCCAAAGCTCAAGATCAGACTGGTCCAGGGCGCGGGGTAGAGCAGCGTACCTTTGATGATTGCATAAAAAGGAAGACCGAAGAGCCATCCTCCTGCCCATTGGCTGCTGTGATAACTGCTCACATTGGCAAGAGGGTTACCAAAATGCCGCGCAATCGGAAGAGCGTAAAGCGAGCCAACAAGCAACCCGATCAGGGTTGCCGCCGCGAAACGTAGAAATTCTTTGCCCCACAATAGAGTCACTCCGATACCAACGAGGGCGAACAAGCCCATCGGTCGAACAACCGTTGCACCCGAGGCAAGCAGCGCCGCCAGCAGCCATCGTTGCTGTCGAAGCGCAAGAAATGCTGCCAGCAACAGACACATGAAGAGTGGCTCAGATCCTCCAAGGAACGATCGTTGCAGCCAGTCAAAATTCAGGACAGCAAAATACCCGGCAATCCAGCCATTCCAGAGACGCCTGGCAATGAGGACCGTGACCAGTGAGGGCACGATCGAAAAGATGAGTAACGATGTGCGATCAGAAATTCCTGAGATCGTCGATAGGCCCGCCATTCCATAGGGTAGGCCCCAGAACTGCTTGATTACGATTCCGCTGAAGTCCCACTGGCGAATTGCGGCCGCCAGACCCATGTAGGCGGAACTATCACCAAAGTTATCGACGCTCGCTGGGTACCCCTTAAGAGATGCTATGACACAGACGAATAACAGGAAGGTTAGTGCAACCAGAGATGCGAGTTCCAATGTGGAAGGTATGCCAGGCTCAGCGACGCCAGAGGTTTGCGGCGAGTGTCCATGCCCGTCATCGCGAGAAAGAATCTGCGCAGGCAATATCGGTGTCGCTGACGATCGCTCCGTAGAATCTGATCCGGACAGCATTGCGAGCCAAGATTATAGAACAGGCTGTTGATGATTCGTGTCTCGTGCTTGTATCGCCATTCCATAGAGCAAGAGAAGGCTCAACAATAGCAGGAGCCAGGTTTGATGTGGCATCACCAGACGGTCCCACCACCATGAATTGATCCAGGCATTGGGAATGTGTTCTGTGCGCGCCGCCTGCTGCAGAACGGCTGTTCCAGGAATCAGAAAGGCAGCCATGAGGACCAACGCACCATTGGCTATGTTCCGGAGTTGTTCTGACGGCCGCGCAACGCACCAGCACAGCACGATTGCGAGGACAGAAGCGTCGTAAAACCGATGGTAAAGCGGAAGCATGCCGATGACTGCGATGGTCGCCAACGGCAATAGATCAGAAGTTTGCGCTCGCATGCGTAGAACAAGCACTGTCCAGGTCGAAATCAGAACCAACCCGATACCCATTGCGAGAAGGTTCGCAGAGTTGGCATTGTGGACGAAGGAGTAGAGAGGCACTTGCAGGTTGATGAGCATGAAACGGATAGGGTTTGCCGAGGTGAAGTCATCGATCGTGTTGTGGGCGGAGCCGAATCGGATGTTGTTGAAGTAATCTTGAGACCAGTCGACTCCATTCCATTGCATCCAACCCACTGCCAGCACCACCAGCAGCAGCGTGAAGGCGACCGCACTTAGGAACAACCGCCAGCGCCCTCGAACCAGATAGTAGAATACGAGAAAGGCGGCAATGTGTGGTTTTAGGCTGCATGCCGCTCCGAAGAGAACCCCAGCCAACAAGTCGCGTCTTTCAGAAGCAGTCCGGATACCGCCCGCACAGAAGGCCACGACCAGCACCGTCTGGTTTGCTCCAGCGATCCCGGTATGAAATGGGGCGAGCGCCAGACACCCCGCAATGAACGCGATGGTGCGCGGTTCGTTGAATCGAAAGCCGGCCGTCCGAACTAACGCCCAGACGGTTGCAAGAAATCCTCCGATCAGAACCGCAAGCCATGTGACCTTGGCCACCCCCCATGGCAGCGCGCCGATTGGGGCAAATAACACCAAAGCTCCCGGTGGGGGGGCAATGTGGGTACGAGTCGTGTTTGCGCTGAGCAAACCGCCGACTTCGTTGTGCCACAGGGCGACGAAATTCTCCGGCTTGGCAAAATTCTGGCCACGCAACCAAAGTCGGCTGGCTGCATAGTATTGGGTGAGATCATTCCATAGCGTGCCCATGGAATATCGAAGCGGGCCCCGCACAACGAAGTCCGCTGAGGCCAGGAGCAGCAGGATCCAACTCAGGATCCACACAGTCCGGCCTTTTTCGTTCTGCTTAGTCGGTGTCGGAAGACTCGCTGGTTCCATTCAACTTGAGCTCGCGGAAGAACATGCACGTCGAAGCGCAGAGGCCACTCGCTCTTGTTGCTCTTCTGACATTTCAGAGAAAAGCGGCAGAATCACGCCGTGGTCCTGCGCTCGTTCGCTTTCCGCCAGGTTCGCACAGGACGGACTGGGCTTACAGGCCGGGGCCGAACATCGCCATGTTGCTGGATCACGGTAGGCCGGTTCCCGATGCGCGCACATTATGCCTCGGCGCGTTGCGATCCCCTCATCGAGCATACGTTGCATTACTATACGTTGGTCGGCTTTCTCGGGCAGCCGGACGCAGTAGCTCTGCCAGTTTGTGCGCGCCCAGTCCGGTTCACACGGCAACACGAGACCAGGGATATCTGAAAGCAATACACGATACAGAGCTGCCATCCGTCGCCTTTCGGCAATCGCTGCCGGCAGGCGCTTCAACTGCTCGCGCCCGATCGCTGCCTGAATATCGGTCAGGCGATAGTTAAACCCGAGTTCCGGATAGGACTCGAACACGATAATTGGCGACGCGTGCCTCACCGTGTCGGGCACGCTCATCCCGTGGTGGCGCCACAGGCGAAACTTACGATCCAGCGCGGGATCGCTGGTCGTCAGCATTCCGCCATCACCGGTCGTCAACAGCTTGCGCGGATGAAAGGAGAAACATGCCACATCTCCGTGCGGCTTGCCGATCTTGTCCCATGTTCCTTGGCGCAGGATTTCGCTTCCGATTGCGCAGGCAGCATCTTCTATGACTTTGAGTGCGTGTTTGTGGGCAATCTCGAGAATCGCCTTCAGATCGCAAGGCATTCCCATCTGGTGGGCACACAAGATCGCCCGTGTTTTGTCGCTCAGAGCTTGCTCAATCTGTCTCGGATCGATGTTGAATGTCGCGGGCTCGATATCCACGAAAACCGGCCGCGCTCCGCAGTAACGAATGCTGTTCGCGGTTGCGATATAAGAGTGACTGACCGTGATCACCTCGTCGCCCGGGCGAACACCTGCTCCCAGAAGGGCTAGATGGAGTGCCGTCGTTCCGCTCGATACAGCGCAGGCGTGAGAAGCGCTCACAAAGTCACAAAACTCCCGCTCCAGAGCAACTACCTCTGGTCCTTGTGTTACCCAGCCCGAAAGGATGGCCCGTTCAGCAGCCGATACCTCATCTCTTCCGAGATGCGGCCGAGCAACTGGAATGAAATCGTTAGACATGGCTCGCTACGTCCCGAGGCTCCCAATTGCGAATGATCTCCTGCTCCAACAGTTCCTCCGGCGATTTCTCTTGGGCTATATACCAATCGCGAAGACGCGTGAGCCCATCATGTAGGGGCACGTTCGGCTGAAAACCAAGCAACTTTCTTGCCTTGGAACTCTCTGCAAGTGACCGAAGCACGTCGCCGGGACGGGATTCCACATAAGTAACTTTCGCGCCGGGTCGATTCAGCGCGGATGCAACTTTAGCTGCGAGTTTGCGGATTTCGATCTCCTTGCCGCTGCCTAGATTGATCGTCTGGCCGATGCAATCGTCGGAGAGGCCGGCCGCGAGAATTCCGCCGGCAGTGTCGGAAACGTATGTGAAGTCACGGGTCTGTGTTCCGTCTCCAAAAATCACCATCGGTTTTTCCGCCATACATCGCAGCATGAACTTTGGAATGACCTCGCCGCTGTCACCTTCATGATGACAGCGTGGACCGTACGCGTTGAAGGGCCGCAAGGCCACAGTCGGATATCGGTACGTTTCCCAGAACGCGCGTGTGTAGGATTCGCCTGCGAGTTTGGACGCGCCATACACGGTTGTGGGAACTGTTGCGTGCTCCTCCGTGATTGGTATCGCCTTGGCTGTTCCGTATACTTCCGAGCTCGAAACGTACACAAAGCGTTTGACTCCGTTATGGCGGGCGGCGTTCAGCAAGCCGAGCGTCGCGGACGCATTGACTTCGTGATTCTCGACCGGGGAATGGATCGAATGCCGAACACCCAGGCAGGCAAGGTGGAAAATGATGTCCATCCCGCGGCTCAGAGAAATCATTAGATTCTTGTCGCGAACGTCAGCAACGACGAGTTCAACGCGTTCTCCTGGGATGCCATCAAGGTTCTCGCGTCTCCCATTCACCAGGTTATCGACAACGCGGACGTGGAAGTCCTGTTCTGAGAGTTGGCGTACCAACTCTGAACCGATGAAGCCGGCGCCTCCTGTCACCATGACACTCTGGTTTTGCACTAAACCCCCAAAAGGAACGTGTGTAGGAAGAATGATTCTATCAAGCGCCGTGGACTATGCGGACGGCCGATTGATAGATCCGGTGCCCTGGGATTCAAGCATTGACTCGGCATTCATCCGATTCTTGAGTTGAGCGATGCTAATCCCCTTCCAAGTCAGCAAGGCAGTCCCGGCAGCCACGTTCACGATGTACACCCACGCATGGATAACGACGGTCAACGCCAAGGCGCTTGTGGCTGCCATACCAACCAATTTGAAGGCTTCCGTCCCGAACAATTCGTAAGTACCCAGGCCGCCGGGAGCCGCTGGAATCATAAGTCCTAAGCCCAACACCGCGGATGCGATCACTGCTGATTTCAGGGTTGCAGGGAGCAAAAGGGCCTTGGCCAAACCCCAGATCAGGGATGCTTCTGTGATCCAGATGGCAGCAGTCATCAGCAACAGAAGCGCCATCCGATCTGCTGAGGTGATGGCGCTAAGCCCATCTATGAATGAGGTTAACAGGCTGTCGAATTTCTGCTCCAAAGATGAAAGGTGCAACCAACGCGATATTCGACGGATAAGAACGACAAGAGCTTCCGCTCGATAGCGAAGGACAACCAGCAGAACAAGAGCTGTCCCAAAGATCAGGGTTGCAATCCGCACCAACTGGAGTACCCATGGCGGAGGGTGGAGTGCCCAGATAGAGAACAAGATCATCCCAAGTAACGCCAAACCGTCGAGCACCTTTTCAACCGCAAGGGTGGCCAACGTTCGGCTGCTCTCGGCAAGCGTCCCTCTTTTCCCAACGAGAGCGCAACGCGCCAGATCACCGGCCCGTCCAGGCAGCAGAAAATTCGCCATGTTCCCGATGCCGAGTACGGTCAGACACGACACAAAGCTTGGCCGGTCTTCCGCGGGAAAAATCAAGTGCCAGCGCCAGGCTCGCAGAGGAAGATTCACAAAAAACACGGCGAGCGGAACCAGCATGAACGGGCCGCGCAGTCCTCCCAGAGCATTCCAGGATTGTTTGAGATCAACTTGCCGCAGCAGAATCGCGAGACAAGCCAGACCGATCAGAAGCCCCAGCAGGCTGGTCTGAGCGCGAAACTTAAGTCCCAAAGCGCCGCTCCACTGGCTGAGTGTGTCGGTCGATAGCGGAGTCTGCGTCAGAAGTCGCTTCCAGAAAATAGGCAGGCCGATGCCGAGCGGCTTCCAAAGTTCTCCAGAGATATTCTCCGAGTATGCCGAGCATCATCATCTGCACACCGCCGAGCACCAGTACCACGACGATAAGCGAGGACCAGCCCTGCACGGGTGTTCGTGTCAGCAGGCGCAACACGATTACCAAGACGGCGTAGGCGAACCCGAGCAGACTACAAACGATGCCAAGATATGACATCGCCCGCAGCGGAGCGTACGAGAACGACACAAACGCGTCGGCGAATGCCTTCAATTTGCGCTTCAGCGTCCATTTGGAGCCGCCCGCCGCACGCTTCTCTTTGGTGTAGGCGATCTGCGTTGAAGAGAACCCTAATCTTGCGATTTCCCCCCCAATACTGGGATCGCTTCCAGCCGACTGCAGTAATGCGTCCAGAGCTTTTCGATCCAGAAGAGCAAAGTCCGAGCCCCTTGGCGGAAGATTTACTTCGCCCAGAAGATTGAGCAGGCGGTAAAAGGTGTTTGCAAGGAACACATCAATTCTTGAGACTCCGCGCCGTTCCCCGCGAACTGCCCAGACGATATGATGTCCCGCTCGCCATAGGTCGAGCATTTGCAGGATCAATTCCGGAGGATCCTGAAGGTCGGCAGCGAGGAAGACTGCACATCCCCCGCGCGCTTGGGCTATTCCCGCCAGCACTGCAACGTGGCTTCCGCTGTTTTTGGCAAGACGGGCATATCGGAACCGAGTATCGGTCTGGCAAACATCCTTCAGGATTTGCGGAGTAGTGTCAGAGGAATGGTCGTCTACCAGGATCACTTCCGTGACCAGTGGCGTCAGACGTGCAACAAGCGATCGGAGGCGCTCGATGAGTGCCGGCAAAACGGCTTGTTCATTGAATACCGGGATGATGATGCTGAGTTCGGGACCACCCATAGGCGAATGCGCTACTAGTGTAACGGACTCAAGACACAAAGCGTGCGGCATTTCTTAGAAGACTCGCGGCGCAACGTCGCACCCATTTTTGGTCCACAGAATGGTCGACCCACAGGTTGACGATCCGGCGCGCAAAGTCGTCGGCATTTGGGCATCGGTCACTTGGAAGGAAGAAATCATTTACGGGCCAGTACAGGTTCGAGACGTGGAAGCCGTCCTTGCGGACCGCTTCGCTAAAATCCGCCAACTTGTCAGAGAAGTCCACCAGCAAGGAATAGCGCCAGCAAACACCGCTCTCCCGCCACTTTGAAATCCGCTTCCAGGGTCCATCCGCGAGAGCCTCATGGTATTCCTGCGCATTTTGGTAGCGGTTCTGCAACACTTGGGGCAACTGCGTCCATGTGTTAGCCAGAACGTCCGCATTCTTCATCGATCGAAGGTAAAGCTCCCGAAACGCCGGCTGCAGCTTTAGAAATGCACTCGAGACTGCATCGATGGCGCGCAATCGCAACAATCCGACCAGTGAATGATGCAGATTGCGGTAACTCATACCCAGCGTTGCTGCACGTTCGCTGTCGACTTCAGCGGGTAGCGGGTCGGATTCAGAAACCTCTCTGCAAACCGAAGCCAGATGCTTCGAACGGGCCAGCAAGGCACCACCACCGCATTCCAGAATTTTGGTGGGATTAAAGCTGTAGACAGAAAGATCTCCGACAGATCCAACCGCCGCCCCATTGGGCAGATGACCTCCGAGAACTTGCGCATTGTCTTCGATCAGCAGAACGTTCTTCGCCCGGCACCAGTCCGCGATTGCTGACAGGTCGGCAGTCTGCCCAAACAGATGGATGAAGACGACCGCGCAAGTGCGTGGACTCCAGCGTTCCTGCACGTGTGCTAGAGTTGGCATCCCTGTCGACAGATCCACATCTGCGAATCGAGGCGTGACACCCGCGAGTAATGCGGCATTTGCAGGAGTGGCGCACGAGATAGAGGGCAGAATGACTTCTGCTTCGTTAGTTCTTGCGCCAGAATGCCGCTGCGCAACAGTGTATGCGCGATAGAGCGCGGTCGCCGCTCTTCCATACCATTCGACAGCGACACCGCCCGTCTGGCTCAACAACTCTGCCTCCATGGTTCGAAGCACCCCAAACGTCCGCGGTTTTTGGAGCAAGGAACTCATGCTGTTAGTGCCTGCTGATGGGTTCGCCAACATTCCGCCGCCGCAGAAAGGCTCATCCATTGAAAATCATGACCCAGCCTACCCAGGCTCTGTGTAATCGATGTCAGATTTGCGCAGAGATCGCTCGTAGATCGTGAATAGAGGGCATCCGCTCCTTGACGACCGAGCACCTCATCCGGATGGAAGATCATCACCCAAATGCACAAATCAGCAGATATCTTATTGCACGCATCTTCCCAGCCTCTCCGCGCCTGCGCAAACAGGTTCGGGTGGATCGCCGGATTCATGTAACGCACTCGCGGACCGGAGTCGTATGGCGCATGCACCAACCATGTGTTCATAGGTACTTCGAGAAGACATCGCTCCGAACCAGTCCGACACAAGTCTGCCTGAGAAGGGAAGTAAGGTTGATTCGGAGCACCTTCCCAATTCATGGGATGCCCCTTCGCCCCTCTTCTCCCGGGGATGGCCGTTGAATCGCACCGGAATCCCAACCGCTCTACCACGGCATACGTTTCCAGAGTGTGCCAGCCTTCGCCGTGTCGGAATGCGACCGCTGGGAAATCCGTCTTCAGTTGATTCCATAGTCTTTCCAGTTCATCCTCGGCTTCCACAGGATTCGTGATGATGATCGCAGCCTCCTGCCGCCGTGTCTGGCGATAGAGGTGAGGGTGCCAGGCTACTTCATGGCCCAGCTTTCGGACTTTTGTCCAGAAAGTACTGAACTCCTCGAGCAGGTACGAAGCATTTCCGAGCATGCTCTCCAGTTGCCCATCCGCCCGAACAAACCATGTGATGGGAATCGATCCGATCGGTTCAGAGTCGCAGACGTCCGGAAGCCGCTGTAACTGCCGCAGGCCTTCCCACTGCAGAGTCTCGCGGTTCGTGATCTTTCCGCTAAGCCCGTCGGGATCGGTGTCGACCGTCAAGCACAGTAGATGCCTCTTCACCGGAGATAACCCTCAACTTCCTCATGGAAGAGCTGAATGCAGAACTCATACGCGCGATAGTCGTGGCGGAGGGTTACGCGTGGAGCAACGGTCTTGGCAGTGCGAAATATCTCTTCAGGTGAATAGTAGAAGAGATCGGGATTACGGAAGTCGACGTAAGTCGACAACATGTCAATCGAAACTGAAACTCGCGTGTGCTGGAACGCCAGTTCCATGGCGCGCCGCATCACCTCCATATTGTCGGATTGCTGGTACCGGTTGTTCAGGACCTGCGACATGACGATGGTGTCGTAAGGACCGTCGATCCCTGCTGCGAAGATATTCCGCAGTTCGAACTTTGCGTTCGGACACGAGCGTTGGCACTCTGCGACGTATTCGGGAACGATGTCGTAACCGGTGTACGAGCAGTTCGTCTGGTGTTCGGTCAGATACTTATAGAAATCTCCAAGACCGCAGCCAACCTCGAGAATGGAAGGATGGCTTCCGCGCAGAGCAGAGGCGTGAACACCATGACGAATGCCTTGCTTCGCCGCACTACCGGAATTTAATGAAGCGAACGTTGCACCATGCTCGGAAATCCGCTCTTGATAACGACGGATCACATTGCGTGCGTCTTCGGGATGGAGCACGGGAAGACTCATGAATGTACTAACTCCCTGAACTCCGACAACTCCTTAGCGTGATGCACGGTTCCATCCGCATATCGCACTGAAATTTGCCGGCAGCCTTCGTCCGCTCGCAGTGCCGCTTCCTCAAGTGTCTCTCCCGTCGTCACCAGAAATCCCGCGCGTTCAGACGTCGTTTGGAGTGGTCGAATCACATCTCCCGGCCGAATTGTCACTCCTACGTCGAGAACACGCCCGTCGTGCTTGAGGGTCTTCGGAAGGTTTACACCTTCTGCGGTTCCGGGAGGAAAGATCAGAAAGCGGTAATCGGCACCGCGTCGCGAGACAGCCTCGAACTGAGTAGGGGCCGCGCCGCACGCCATGCGGCAGGCCTCAACGAATTCGTTAACACCGTTTACATGATGAGTGACCTGCGGGGTATGGCTCCCTCCACAGCGTGCCTCCAGTTCGAAGAGCACAGGCCCATGGTTGGTGTTGCCGAATTCGACGTGCGCCACACCTTGCGTTATTCCCAGGGCGGTCACCGCTCGTTGGCACATGTCCACAACGACCGACTCCTGTTGGGCTGAAAGTTGGGCAGGATATTGAACGCTCACATCCACCCGGTAGGGAAGCAGGGACTTGATCTTTTGTCCGATACAGAGCACGGAAGTCTTCCCTTGCCAGATGAGGACTTCGCAGCTGTGCTCAGTGCCCTCGATGCATTGCTCAATGACGACTTGTGAATTGGGCAGGCCACCTGCAATTGCTGCCAGGAACGCAGCGGGGACATCTGCGGCGCGTTCTACGCGAGTCACGCCGCGCGATCCTCCGAAACTCCGGTCCGGCTTGAAGATCAGAGGAAATCGGCCAAGTCGCAGCGCGGCTTCTTGGGCTTCGAGTGGGCTGTTCACTACTTCGAATGCTGTTGAGTACTTTCCGATGTCTCGCCAAAGCCGCCGCATCGCAGCCTTGCTGGTCGCGTTTGCAGCGGCCTGTTCCGCAATTGACGGCAGACCGAGACGAGCGGATATGGCGGCAGCAGCGCGCACGCCGACCTCTGCCATGCTCACAACACCATCCACGCCGACTGTTCTGGTTGTGGCCTGGATGAGCGATTCACAATCGTTCAGGTCAATCGCGAGGGCTTTATCCGCAATCGCCAACCCCGGAGCGTCAGGGTTTCGGTCGGCCACGCATGTGAAAAATCCTGAGTCTCGCGCAGCACGAATGGATGGTACGTTGTACCGTCCACCGCCGAGAATAAGGATTCTCTTGGATTTCATAGGGGTTGGGTAGACTAATGGAAAACCTAACTCGCTGTAGGGCTGGTCAGATGCGGCATGACCAGCTGCCTGTTAATTTCAGCCTGGACGCGCCGTACTCGTTCTGTCTCAATCTCGCTGAAACGGAAGCGCACGCCTCCACGGCCATCGCATACACCAATCACGCGAGTCGGATGATGCACGCTATCCACAATGACGTCACCGGCGTGTCCCATCGCGCCGCCTGCGACTACAGGAACGCCATCGAGCTTTTCCCAGCCCAGGGCATCGCTGGTTCTGAGAAGGGACTCGTGCGCAGCGGATAGCGCGCCCGTAAGGGCAGACCAAATATCCACGCGAAGGAGCAGGCATCCTCTTCGCTGTGCTTCAGAAATCCCTTCGGATAGAATGCCACCAATTCCGGCGTCGACGACGTAGGCTTTCTGGGGCAATTGTCGAGACAACTGCTCGCCAAACCAGGGTGTCGCTGCCGGCCACACGACCACAATGTCTGCGCGCGAGATTGATTTCCGCCCTCCCTCCGAGTCTGCCGGCAAGAACGAGAGGGCAAGGCTTTGCCCGGCGAGCGATAGTGATCGTAACGCACCGATTTCGCCTAAAGGAGGAATGCCCGGTTCCAGCAGCGATGTCACCTGAGCACCGCGCTCGGCAAATCTCAAGGCCAGAAAACGACTGCGCGGGTGATCTCCTGCGATCACAACTTCTGAGCCAGCCATCGTCTCATGCAGAAGTCGTACCACCTGGTCCTCCACCGCCTCAACCCAAACCCGGCTGTCCAGATAGGTGAGCAGCGCAGTCTTCCTTAGGCGATCGCGGGCAATCTCAGCCACATTGGCAGGCGTGAAAGGTCGGCGGTCCACATCCAGCAGCACAACGTCAGCGTTGCCATCGACCATTCCCAAGACGGATTGCAACTGTTCTTCGCTCGTGAACTCGACCGACCCCACAACGTGGGACTGAGTTGCGTGGACGTTGCCCGACACTACGAAATCAGCTCGTGACTTTTCTCCGGCAACAAGGTTCAGGGCCGAAAACTTTCCGGACTTCACAGCGCGGGCGCGCAGTTCCCGAAGCAGCATCTCCAGAGTTTCCGCGGGAGTTTGAGCCTTGCCTGACTGAATGCGAAATGCAGGGATGGAGAGTACGCGTGGCATCTTGGTGGTGGCCAATTCTCGGCTCAAACGCTCCAGGAGTTCATCTGGCGCAGACACCTGGTCTTCCTGGCATAAACGGACAATCAAGTCGCGCACGTCGATATCGTGCTTGCGCGCATACTGTTGCACTTTTCCGGTGAAGGAAGAATGAAACCTGGCCAGGCCACTGGTTACGGCCATGGGGTCGACTCCGCGTTTACCCAGGAGCGGCTGAATCAATCCCTGGCCGACATCCATCGCTGTCTTAAGGTCGATGTGCGACAGCAATCCGCGGCGTTGCAGGATCGCTACCAGAACCTCCGTTACCGTGTTCCCGGCCGAGCGCCCCATCCCTTGCAGCGAGGAATCAACCAGCACCGCTCCCTCGTCAATGGCGCGAAGCGTGTTGGCCATGGCGAGAGATAGATTGTCGTGCCCGTGATATCCGAGAGGAGATCCGCTTTCCGCCCTGGCAGCACGGAAATAGGCTGTAACGGAGTCCGGATCCATGCTGCCCGCTGAGTCCACGAGGCAGGCAATATCCGCGCCCCATCGGTGAACCTTTGCGACAATCTGCCCAAACTCGGCCGGACTCACGGCGTAGGACTTCATCGCGTTATACGAAACGACGAATCCCAACTCCTTCGCGAGCACAATGTAGGGCTCAGCCTGCATGGCCTCCGTGACGTTGGTACCGATGCGAACGAACGACATTCCATACCGGGCGGCGAGCCGCAGGTCCTCTTCATGCCCAATGCCGGGAATGAAGAACATTCCCCATTTCGCGTGCTTCAGTGCCTGAGCGGCCGCACTCAGATATTCTTCGTCAGTTGCCGCCGCCATGCCCTTGCCAGCTCGTGATGCATGAAGGCCCAGTCCGTGGCCGACCTCGATCCAGCGGAAGCCGGTTTCCTCCAGAGCGGATGCTAGGGTGGCGGTGTCTTCCGCCGTGAACTGAAAGTCGATGAGATAGGACCCATCTCGCAGGGTGACTTCAAGAATGTCGGGAATGACTTCGAATGTGGCCATGACCAGCCCCCGATTTACCGCTACCTCGATGCTGCGGTCGGTGTTTTGGCAACCGCCTTTCGAACGGCAGAGGCTACATACTCGACCGCTTCCGGCGAAAGTTCAGGGTACAGAGGTAGAGACAACACCTGCTTCGCCGCCGCTTCAGAGTGCGGGAATGCTCCCGGTCCATAACCCAAGTCAGCATAAGCAGGCTGCAGGTGCACGGGAACGGGATAGTGAATGCCTGTCTGAATTCCGTCCGCGGTCAGAGCCGCCAGGAGACCGTCGCGGTCCTGCGCACGAATCGTGTAGACGTGATAGACGTGTCTTCCCCAAGGCATTTTTTTCGGTATCTCGACGTCACAGTTCGACAACAGTTGGTTATAGCGATGGACCACGGACCTCCGCGCTTCAGTCCACCGTTCCAGATGGCGGAGTTTCACTCCTAATACTGCACCCTGAAAGCCTTCCATGCGGTAGTTGTACCCGCGCAGCACATGGTGATATTTGCGATCCTGACCCCAATCGCGGAGCATTCGAACGGCGCGGCCATACTCGGCGTTATTCGTCGTCACAGCCCCGCCTTCTCCGTAGGCGCCGAGATTTTTTCCCGGATAAAAACTGAAGCAGGCCATGTCGCCAATGCTTCCGACTGGACGCCCCCTGTACTGTGCGCCGTGTGCCTGGGCCGCATCTTCGATGACGACAAGTCCGTGCCGCCGCGCGATCTCCATGATCGGATCCAGATCGGACGCCTGTCCGTACAGATGAACGGGCAGAATAGCCTTGGTGTGCGGTGTGATCGCGGTTTCGATCGCCGTGGGATCGAGCGTGAAGGATTCCGGGTCAATGTCGACAAGTACCGGACGTGCTCCCGCATAGAGAACAGCAGCTACGCTGGCGACGAACGTGAATGGGACGGTAATGACTTCATCACCAGGACCGATGCCCGCCGCCAACAAAGCCAGATGCAGCGCACTGGTTCCGGAGTTCAAAGCAATGCATTCTGCCGTGCCACAGTAACCCGCGAAATCCCGTTCAAAGCCGGCGACCTCGGAGCCGAGAACAAACTGGCAACTCTCCAGAACACGGGTCATCGCAGCATCAATCTCAGGCTTGATGCTGTGATACTGCGCCTTCAAATCGAGATACGGTACCTTAACGTCTGCCATGAGTCTGCTGAACCTATTGTCTCATCGAGCGCTACGCGGTGGCCTGCAGCGTAGTGAGGCGCAATCCAACTGGGCGACCACGCTCCGCCATCGATTGTGACGCTGCCTGCAGAATCTCGACTACCCGCAGTCCCGCAGCCCCGCCCGTTTCCGGTTCCCGCTGTTGTTCGATGCACTCGAGAAAATGATGAACCTCGCGGCGAAGGGCCTCGGTACCGTCGATCTGGGGAGCAAGCATGTCCCCGGTCCGGTAGCCGACCAGCATCTGGTAGAGCTTTTCCGGGTTCTGATGATTGTTGAGAGTGATGCCCTTGTCATAAACCTTGATCTTCTCACTCTGATCAAGGTCGTCATAGACGATCATCTTCCGGCTGGCGCCAATCAAAGTGCGGCGCAGTTTCACCGGAGCCAGCCAGTTCACATGGATGTGAGCGATCTGGCTGCCTTCGAAAAACAATGTGAGGTAAGCGATGTTCTCCGTTCCGCCTGGTACATGGCTGAGGCCAGTTGCCGAAACGGCACAGGGACGGAAAGGGAGAACATAGTCCATGATCGACAAATCGTGTACCGCCAGATCCCAGAGCACATTGACATCATGCTGAAAGAGTCCCAGGTTCACCCGAACGGAATCGTAGTAGTAAATCTCTCCGAGCCCGCCACTCTGCACAAGTTCCCGAATCTTGCGGACGGCTCCCGTATATACGAACGTGTGGTCCACCATCAGCACGCGGTTTTGTTTCCGGGCGACGTCCATGAGCCGCTGCACCTGGTCCGTGTCGGAAGCAAGTGGTTTCTCGACAAGAACGTGTTTCCCTTCCTGCAATGCCCGAAGTGCCAATTCGTAGTGAGTGGAAACGGGCGTTGCGATCGCAACTGCATCAATCGACGGATCGTCGATTAATTCGCGGAAATTGCTTGTGGTCCTGATGGTGGGGTAGCGGCTTGACACGAGGGCAAGTCGGTCATCACGCAGATCGCTGACGCAGGCTACTTGCGTTCCCTTGGTTTCAAAGCAATTCCGGACAAGATTTGGACCCCAATAGCCATAACCAATAACGCCAACACGAATCAAGATTCCTCCCACTCACCTTGCCGATTTCTGCGCTGCCTCGTGCGGTACGCTACGCGAAATCCGCGCCGGGACGCCCTTCACAATCTGGTGATCGGGAACATCGCGTGTTACAACAGCTCCCGCTCCGATCAAGGCACCTTCTCCAATGGTCACACCTGCAAGAATCACGGCTCCGCTTCCGATCGATGCTCCACGTCTTACCCTCGTGGGCACGACCTGCCAATCGGATTCGTCCTGTAAGCGCCCATCGATCGTCGCGCGGGGATATAGGTCATTGATGAACATAACTCCGTGACCAACAAAGACGTCGTCTTCAATGGTGACTCCCTCGCAGATGAACGTGTGCGAAGAAATTTTGCACCGGTTCCCGATAGATGCATTTTTCTGCACTTCTACGAACGCACCCACTTTGGTTTCGTCGCCAAGTGTGCAGCCATACAGATTGACCAATTCAGGCTGGAAGATCTTTACCCCGTGCCCCAGAACAACGTTGGCAGAAATTGGCATGAAGGCTATTGTATCTGTCGCTACCCGCCAGCCGCGGAGTTGGTGTGCACACGGGCGCAGTAGCGATGAAATGGAGCAAAACGCACGATACAACAGTTTCCCAGAGGTATCAACTGCCTCCAAGTCGATGCTCTTACGTCGTTCGCTCCTTCCCGCAAATCGAGAACGTATTGCATGACGGCCCGGTCGAGGAAGAGCCTTGTCGTTCTATATTAGTGAGATCAACAGACTTCAGAATTGATTCACTGAGTGCCTGATTTCTGGCTGTCAGTAGGGAAGGCTTCAATGTGCGGAATCTTCGGAATCGTGGCGCGAGGTGCGCAAATCCCAGCAGGCACGCTGGAGCGAGGTACGCAATCGCTGGCCCACCGGGGACCGGATGATTCCGGAACTATCCTTCTCCGCGATCCCATCCCCGAAGCGGCGGAAATTGGTCTTGGCAACCGACGCCTTGCCATCCTCGATCTGTCCCCCCTGGGGCACCAGCCGATGCACGACGCCAACACCGGAAACTGGATCGTTTACAACGGAGAAATCTACAACTTCCGCGAAGTTCGCAAGGAACTCCAAAGCGCTGGAATGAAGTTCACTAGCCATTCCGACACCGAAGTCGTTCTCAAAGCGTACGCGCAGTGGGGTGAAGACTGTCTGCCCAAGTTTCGCGGAATGTTCGCATTTGCACTATGGGACGCGGCCAGGCATCGCCTATTCATTGCACGTGATCCGATGGGGATCAAGCCGCTTTATTACGCTCATTCCGGCCTCTATTTCCTCTTCTCATCCGAAGTGCGGACTCTCCTCGAAACAGGTCTGCTCCCTCGCAAGATCGACAAGGCAGGTCTCGAAAACTATCTCACCTTCGGTTCTGCCTATGATCCGTTCACTTTGGTGGATGGGATCCGCTCTCTGCCTGCAGGTCAAATGCTGGTCTGGGAAGGCGGCAGTCTTCGCCAAACCTCGTACTGGGACCTCATCCCCGAGACATCAGACAATGCGCCAGGCGAGATAACTACATGCGACCTCCGGTCGACCTTGCAAGACGCTGTAGGGATGCAATTGGTCAGCGATGTACCCGTAGGGGTGTTTCTTTCAGGCGGGATTGATTCGAGTGCCCTCGTGAGCATCCTCCGTAGTGGAGGCGTCACTCCCAACACTTTCTCTATCGTTTTTCGCGAGTTGGAGTTCTCGGAGGCACAGTACTCCCGCGCCCTCGCGGCAAAATTCCATACCGACCATCACGAGATCATCGTGTCGCAGGCCGACGTCCTGGCAGCCATTCCCGATGCCCTCGCTGCGATGGACTTGCCTACGATGGACGGAATCAATACCTACTTCGTGTCTCGCGAGACGCGCAGGGCCGGGGTGAAGGTTGCTTTGTCCGGGTTGGGCGGAGACGAAGTATTTGCGGGTTATTCTACTTTCCGCACGGTTCCTCGAATGGAGAGATTTGCAAGATTCTGGAATCACATGCCGCATTCGCTCCGCCGTCCGCTCGCATCAGCATTTGGGTCAATCACGCCGGAGAACGACCAGAATCGCAAACTGGCATCTCTGGCCGGCGACAATGGCCGAGTCCTTCATCCCTACTTTCTCTCGCGCATGTTATTCACCCCGAGGCAACGGGATGCACTTCTTCCCAACTACAGCGGTGCACACGACGTGGCCACGGCTTCACAGCGAGATCTGCTCGCGCGTTCCTTGTCGCTTGATCCGGTGAATCGCGTTTCGTATCTCGAATCGCGCGCCTACATGCTAAACACTCTCCTGCGTGATTCCGACTTCATGAGCATGTCGCAGGGATTGGAACTTCGCGTGCCCCTGATCGATCATGTGCTGGCGAAGATAGTGCTGGCGCTCCCGGGCAGGTCGAAACTGAACCGAACTCCAAAAAAGCTTTTGGTCGAAGCCCTGACTGAATCTTTGCCCGATGAAATTGTTCACCGTCCCAAGCGGGGTTTCACTCTGCCCTTTGAACATTGGCTCCGCCAGGAGTTGCGCTCCGAAATCGAGCCCGTGCTGAGCGCACGCCGGGTCGGTCAGGGTCCACTCGGAACTCTGCTACGAGCCGACGAAGTGGAACGTGTATGGACCGACTTTCTGAGAGGAGCCGTCTCCTGGACGCGCCCTTGGTCGTTGTTTGTTTTGCAGCGATGGTGTGAATTGCATGGCCTGACGGCCTGAAGTTCTCAGGCGACGGGTTTTCGCGCAGTGATCAAGAGAAACAGCCCCCACCTTTGTCCCATGGTCCTGAGCAGTCCCCGCGGAAAGAGCCTCCACACGATCCTGTAGAACCACGACTGAAAGCGTTCTGACGGCTCGTGCTGCAGCAAGTCGCCCGGACTAAATACCTGGCGCATGTGCACATCCTCGAAGCCGTTGAACAACTCGAGCGCTTCCGCCTGCGAATACGTTTTTGTTCCTGGGCTCTCCAGATGGTCGAACACGGATTGCCGAAGTGACTTCCCCCGCAGCAGACCATAGCGTAGCCAAAGCATCATCCCGGTTATCGAGGGATGGTGATAGACCATGATCCGCGCTTCGCCGCCGGGCTTGAGAACGCGTCTCGCCTCCCTGAGGCACTGGGGAGTGTTCGGGCTGTGGTGCATCACGCCATACGAATAGATGATGTCAAAGGAATTCTCGGCGAAGGGCAACTGTTCGGCATCTGAGATCTGGAGATCGGGTTGATATCCGGCCACCTCGCATCGTTGGCGGGCCCGCTCGATCGATGCGGCCGACAGGTCTACCCCCGTTGCAACAGCCCCGGCCTTCAGCCATTCGAGGTAGTCCGCCCCCATCCCAACTCCGATCTCAAGAACTTTCAGCCCGCGACCGCTCTGAAACTGGGCGAAGTCGAAGATAAAAGGTTCAAGGTTATATCTTGCGCGTGCATGCGCCGCGAAATCTTCCTGGCCTTCAAGGTAGCGAGTACCGCAGGGGGCAGCATTCCAGAATTCGCGTACCTCTTCTTTGCCAGGTGTGATCAATGCGTTTGCTATGGATCTTTCTGGAGACAGTATATCCATCGCCGGCTGCGCTCAGTCATCATTGCGTGTGGAATCGTGCTTCGAAGGCCGCCGTCGAGTAAAATGCTGAAAGCCGCTTTCATTCCCCAATGCCCAAGCTGGAAGACTCGAAACAACAGGCGATTGAGCGCACGGCAGCGATGCTGCCAGTGACAGTAATCATCGCGGCGCGTAACGAAGCGCACAACCTGCCTCGTTGCCTTGAGTCCCTCCGCAGTGTTGGAGAAGTGTACGTTATCGACTCACATAGTACCGACGGGACGGTCGAAATCGCTCAATCCTACGGCGCGCACGTCGTACAATTTCACTATCAGGGGGGATGGCCGAAGAAACGTCAATGGGCCATGGATTCGCTGCCTCTCACGTATGACTGGATTTTCCTCGTAGATGCCGATGAAGCACTAACACCCCAACTCGCCGATGAGATCCGGAGCGCGATCCAGAGCCCTGAATGCGACGGTTACTACGTTGCATTGCGAATGTTCTTTCTGGGCCGTGAGTTGCGTCATAGCGGAGCAAACTTCTACAAGCTCTCGTTGTTTCGGCGAGGCAAGGGACGATTCGAATGCAGGCTGAAAGACCAGGACCAATCCATGGCCGACATGGAGGTCCATGAGCATGTTGTCATTGACGGCCCGGCAGCCGGCCGGGTGGCGCGTTTGAGACACTCCCTCTTGCATCACAACGTCGAATCTCTTTCGCGCTGTATCCGCAAGCACGACGAGTACTCCAACTGGGAAGCGAGGGTCTGGCTGGAAGGCGAAGCAAACTCAAAAGACCTTCCGCCATCGTTGTCGGGATCGCAAGCACAACGCCGGCGCTGGCTACGCAAGAAGTTCTTCAGCATCCCCGGTTCGCCGATCCTGTTCTTTCTCTACAAGTATGTCTTCTCGTTAGGATTTCTGGACGGAGTTCCGGGGCTGATCTATTGCGGTTTACAGGGTGTGCAGTTCTTCCACATTAAAGCGAAGATTTACGAGTTGAAGACTCGGCCTTCTGCTCAGAAGGAACTAGGTTAGCATGTGCGGCATCAGCGGAATCATAAATTGCGGAGATCGCGAGACTCTGGCGCGGATGACCGCGGTCCAGACGCATCGGGGCCCGGACGATTGTGGCTTGTGGGATCGTGCATTTCCGGATGGCTCGTACATCGGATTGGGAAGCCGACGACTTGCGATTCTGGACTTGTCGCCTGACGGCCACATGCCGATGTGCAACGAGGACCGCACCATCTGGATTACCTACAACGGAGAGATCTACAACTTTAGGGAACTTCGTCGAGAACTCGAAAACAAGGGGCACCGCTTCTCCTCTCACACCGACACGGAAGTCGTGGTCCATCTTTACGAGCAGGAAGGACCGGATTGCGTAAAACGATTGAACGGCATCTTTGCCTTCGCCATCTGCGACATGCGATCTCCTACTCCAACCGTGTTTGTTGCTCGTGATCATTTTGGCGTGAAGCCGTTTTACTATTTCCACGATGCCGAGGCCTTTGCATTTGCATCGGAGATCAAGGCGCTTCTCCAGGTTCCAGGAATCGAAGCTGAACTTGATCCGCAATCACTGCATCAGTATCTGACCTTTCTCTGGGTACCCGATCCCAGGACGCTGTTTCGCCGCATTCTGAAACTCCCCGCCGGGCACCATGCCATCTTCCGCAACGGAGAGTTCAAGATCACGCAATATTGGGATCTGACCTTCCCCGGAGCCGGTAACAGTTCCTCGCGCTCTGAGCGTGAGTTGGAGGAAGAGATCGAAGAACGATTTCGTCGGGCAGTCGAAGCGCAGATGGTGAGCGATGTACCGATCGGGGCCTTCCTGAGCGCTGGCCTCGACTCATCGAGTGTTGTAGCCATGATGTGCAAGGCGACCAATCAACCGGTCCGGACGTACACGATTACGTTTCCCGAGAAGTACCGTGTCGGTGAGACCACGCTTGACGATCCTGAGGTCGCATCACGCTTGGCGCGCCACCTCGGATGCCAGAACGAGCGCATCATCGTCGAACCCGATGTGACTGCGCTGCTGCCGAGGCTGATCTGGCACATGGATGAACCCACGGCAGATCCCGCGATCATCACTGCATATCTGGTGTGTCGCGAAGCGCGCAAGCAGGCGACTGTTTTGCTCTCCGGAGTTGGGGGAGACGAACTCTTCGCAGGATACCGGAAGCATGTCGCCCACTATTGGGCTGAGGTATATCGAAAGGTCCCGGGATTTGGGCGACGCATCGCAGAATCTGCATTCAGTAGACTGCCGAGTCTTCGCGGCACTGCTTTAAAAGGAACGATTCGCCTCGGAAAGAAGATGGCCCGCAGCGCATCGCTGCATCCAGTCGATCGGTTTATTGCGAACTGCACCTATATGGATCGCGCGCAAAAGTCCGAGCTTTATGAACCGGCTTTTGCTTCGAAAGCAGCGCAGAGTGATCCAACAATGCAACACCGAGCCGCCTTCGAGCGGGTGCAGCACGCTGACTTCCTGCACCAGATGCTCTATCTCGATACCAAGATCTTCATGGCGACGCTCAATCTGACTTACAACGACAAGATGAGCATGGCGTCGTCCGTGGAGGTGCGGGTTCCATTTCTCGATAAGGAACTGGCCGAGTTTGTGGCCTGGAATGTCCCGCCCCGCCTCAAGTTGAAAGGATTTCTCAGGCCGACCACCAAGTACGTTTTTCGACGCGCTATGCGCGACATTCTTCCGCGTGAGGTCTTGCGGCAACCCAAAGCCGCCTTCGCCGCTCCGGTAGACTATTGGTTGGTCAATGATCTCAAAGAAATGGTAGATGATCTGCTTTCACTGCAACAGCTGCGGCGGCGCGGCTTGTTCCGCCCGGAAGCGGTGCAGCGTTTTGTCCGCGAACATCGCAGCGGTCGCCATGACTGGGCGATGCAGATTTGGCAATTCCTGACTCTTGAGCTGTGGATGCAGACATTTCTCGATGGCGGAGCATCGAAGTTCGAGGCCGAACTGCTGCAATCACGGCATGTCGCCACCGCATGAAGCAGGTTCTACAACACGCGCGCACGGGTGAGATCACCGTGGAAGAGGTTCCCGCGCCTCAACTCCTGCGCGGCTGCGTGCTGGTGCGCGTCGCCACGTCTTTAGTGTCGGCGGGCACAGAACGCGCCTCAGCCGAATTTGCGCGCAAAAACCTGATGCAAAAGGCGCAGTCCCGGCCAGATCTTGTGCGCGAGGTGATCAGCAAGGTGCGGCGCGACGGATTGTTTTCGACCATCCAGACGGTTCGCAGCCGTCTCGATCAGCCGCAGAACCCCGGGTACAGCAGCGCCGGAACTGTCATTCAGGTGGGAGACGGCGTGACCGACATTCAACCGGGCGATCGTGTCGCCTGTGCCGGAGCAGGGTTCGCCGTCCACGCCGAGATCGCATGTGTTCCGCGTCTGCTGGTATCGCGCATTCCTCCGCGCGACAGCATTGCGGACAGAGTGATTTCCTTCGACGAAGCGGCTTTTGCCACACTCGGCGCTGTAGCACTTCACGGCATTCGCACGTCTGAAGTCAGGCTCGGCGATCTGGTCGCAGTGATCGGCTTGGGCCTCCTCGGACAGTTGACCGTGCAGTTGCTAAAAGCAGCCGGTTGCAGTGTCTTAGGAGTGGATATCGATTCGACGCGTGCGGAGCTTGCGCGCCAGATGGGCGCGGATGCGGTTGCCAGTTCATCGTCCGCATTTCGCGACTTGTGTGTGGAGATGTCCCGCGGATCGGGCGTCGATTCGGTTCTTATCACCGCAGAGACATCCAGCAGTGACCCAGTAAATCTTGCCGGAACGGTCGCCCGTGACCGGGCCATCATCGTTGCCGTCGGTACCGTAGGAATGGCGATCGAGCGCAAGGCCTACTACGAAAAGGAGCTCGACTTTCGTATTTCACGTTCTTACGGACCGGGACGCTACGATGTTGCTTACGAACAAAAGGGACGTGATTATCCGATTGGTTATGTGCGCTGGACCGAAACCCGCAACATGGAAGCATTTGTCCAGTTCCTCGCCAACGGGAAGATTAATGTCGGACCACTCATTACACATCGGTTTCCCATCGAGAAGGCTCAAAGTGCATACGAGTTGATTACTGCCAGCAATCGTGAGCCCTTCCTGGGGGTTGTGATCCAGTATGGCGGGGACGACAAGGGTGAGAAGGCGATAGAGAAGCTGGACCTTGTGCCTGAGGTCGCAGTGCCTCAGGTCGCAAAGGTTGAGCCGGTGCGAATGCGTTCGACCGGAATTCGCGTCGGGTTGCTGGGAGCGGGAGGCTTTGCCTCCTCGACACTGATTCCGGCGATAAAGGCATCATCGAGCGCTTCTCTTGTTGCCGTGTGTGCCGCTACCGGAGCGCACGCGCAGCACGCGGCTCGCAAGTTTGGATTTCGTACGAGTACAACCGATGAGCCGGAGCTGGTCCAGAATCCCGACATAAATACCATCGTGATCGCAACCAGACATCACCTCCATCCAAGGCAAGTATTAGCAGCTCTTGCAGCAGGGAAGCATGTTTTTTGCGAAAAACCGCTCTGTCTATCGGAAGACGAATTACGCAGCATTTGTCGCGCCTATTTGGGATTCGCGCCGCATCGTCCGGCCCTGATGGTAGGGTTCAATCGCCGGTTCGCTCCCATGTCAGCTCGTCTCAAGTCATTTCTGGCACCGGTCTCCGAGCCTGTGGCGCTGCATTACCGAGTTAATGCCGGGACGCTCCCTGTTGACCATTGGGTGAATGATCGTGAAAAAGGGGGAGGGCGCATTCTGGGAGAGGTCTGCCATTTCGTCGACTTGCTGACGTTCCTCGCGGCATCGCCCATTGTTGAAGTGAGCGCGAAGGCAGTGGGGGCTTCATCGCGTTATTGCGGTGACAACGTGCTAGTTTCGCTTCACTTTGCAAATGGCTCAGAGGGGACGATCAGCTATCTCGCAAACGGGGACCGCTCTTTTTCAAAGGAGCGGCTTGAGGTCTTTGGAGGAGGCCGCACGGCGGTCCTCGAGGACTTTCGGCGGCTCGAACTTGTACGCAACGGCCGGAAAGAAACCATTCACTCGCGCTGGCGCCAGGATAAGGGACATCGTGGTGAGTGGGCGGCATTTGTGGAGTCGCTGCAAAACCTCAATGAGCCGGCGATTCCCTTTGAAGAGATTGTGAATTCCACCCTTGCGACACTCTGTATTGACCAGTCAATGGCAAGAGGGGCGCCGCAGTCAGTCGACGCCGCGGCATTCCTGGGCGCTTTCGAGCGCACTTCAAATCCAAATCTGAAAGAATGATCCTTCCACTCTCACGGTTCCAAAGGAGACCACGCTAGTTCATGCTCATTTTGGGCCTCAACATGTTTCACGCCGATGCTTCGGCCGCAATTGTTGTCGATGGCGAGGTCAAGTTCGCAGTCGCCGAGGAGCGATTAAATCGCCACAAGCACTTTGGCGGGTTTCCCGCGCTCGCGATCAAAGCGTGTCTGGAAGCGGTTGGCGCAAAGATTTCTGACGTTGAGCATGTGGCTGTTGGGCAGGATCGCGACGCAAATCTCGTCAAGAAAGTTCAATACGCGTTTACCAACCCGGCCAAGATCCTTAATTTCATCCGTATGCGCCAGCGAAAAGAGGCGATGCGTGATGTGCAGTCGCTGATCGCCAAAGCTCTTGACGTCGATTCCGCGGCGCTGAAATTTCAGGAACATCATCTAGAACACCACATTGCCCACATCGCCAGCGCTTACTACTGCTCTCCATGGGACAAGGCGGCAGGATTCAGCTATGACGGCTCCGGCGATTTCGTTTCTACGATGACGGCACGCTGCGAGGGCAACCATATCGAAGTGCTAGACCGCGTCTTCCTCCCGCACTCCCTCGGAAGCGTCTATACGATGATTTGCGAATTCATCGGCTACACGAAGTATGGAGATGAAGGAAAAGTGATGGGCCTGGCGCCCTATGGCAGGGACACTTACAACAAGGAACTCGCGAAGATCGTTACTCAAAAGAATGGCGGGTTTCAACTGGATCTCAGCTACTTCAAGCCGTTGGGGAGCAATCAGGGCATGCAAGTCTTACCCGACGGCACCGTCCGCCTCGCACGGCATTTCTCCGATCGCATGGAGAAGCTATTTGGCGAATCGCGCAAGCCCTACACAGAAATCGCGCAGCGCGATATGGACCTGGCCTTTGCATTGCAACATCAGTTCGAGCAGATATTTTTTCATCTTTTGAACCGCCTGCATGATCGTGTTCCGCTCGACGATCTCGCCATGGCAGGCGGCTGCGCGCTCAACAGCGTCGCCAACGGCAAGCTTTTCGAAACCACGCCATTTCGTCGAACCTATATCCAACCGGCCGCGGGCGATGAGGGCCTAGCCATCGGCGCAGCGTTACATACCTACCATTCAGTCCTCAAACAGTCGCGGCGCCACGAGTTGAAAAATGGCTATCTTGGCCCGGAGTTTTCCGAGGCCTCGATCAGGTCGGCACTCGATCGTGCCGGCCTCGAGTGCCGCAAACTCGACCGCAATGAACTGCTCGATTCGGTTTCCACCGAGATCGCGGCTGGAAATGTCGTGGGATGGTTTCAAGGCCGCATGGAGTGGGGCCCGCGCGCTCTCGGCAATCGCTCAATCGTCGCTCATCCCGGCCTGCCCAACATGAAGGATATTCTCAACGCGCGCATCAAGCATCGTGAATGGTTCCGGCCTTTCGCCCCTTCCATTATGGCCGACCACCAGCATGAGTACTTCGAGCATGACCATCCTTCGCCGTTCATGCTCCATGTGTACAAAATCCGGCCGGAAAAGCGGAAGGCGCTTTGCGCGGTGAACCATGTCGACGACACCGGCCGCCTGCAAAGCGTCACTCGGGAAGAGAACCCGTTGTACTACGACCTGATTTCAGCATTTCACAAGAAGACAGGCATTCCGGTGATTCTCAATACAAGCTTCAATGAAAACGAGCCGATCGTTTGCACGCCCGAAGAGGCAATTGATTGTTTTCAGCGCACCCGAATGGATGTCCTGGCAGTTGGGCCGTACTTCGTGAAAAAAGCGGAGTCGAACTGAAGTATTCGTTCAATCACCCATGACTTTTACGATGACGCGCTTGTCGCGCTGCCCATCGAACTCGGCATAGAAGATTCTTTGCCACGTTCCCAAGTCCAGTCTGCCCGCAGTGACAGGCACGATGACTTCGTGGTGAATCAACAACGCTTTCAGATGGGAGTCCCCATTGTCTTCGCCCGTTTCATGATGCTTGTAGTTCTTGCGAAACGGCGCAAGATGTTCCAGCCACTGATCGATGTCTTCGATCAATCCGCTTTCATTGTCGTTTACGTAGATCCCCGCCGTGATGTGCATGGCTGAGACCAGCACCATCCCTTCTTTCACTCCACTCTGGCCGACTATCTGTTCCACCTGGGGTGTGATGTGGACGTAAGCGCGGTGGGTCTTGGTATGAAATTTGAGATATTCGGTAAGTGTTTTCATATGCTGAACTCCCTAGCGCAATGTCTCGGCCACTTTTCCGCTGGCGATCAGGTCGGCGATGTGTTCCAGGTCGGTATACATGACGCGGTCCTTATCCATCGTTGGACAAACAGCTCGGATCGCAGCATGGGCGGTTTGCCCGCGCTTTGAAGTTTTCAGCGGTGCGAGAAAATCCAGGGCTTGAGCAACTGCCATGGCTTCGATTGCCAGCACGTTTCTTGTGTTCTCCACAACCCGTCTCAGCTTGAGCGCTGCTGTCATCCCCATGGAGACGTAATCTTCCTTGTTGCCCGAAGTTGTGATCGAGTCGACCGAAGCGGGATGCGCCAGAACTTTGTTTTCGCTGACCAGCGCGGCCGCTGTGACCTGGGGCATCATAAACCCCGAATTCAGGCCTGCTCCAGGCGCCAGGAATGGCGGCAGTCCCTCGCTCAGCGCCGGATTCACCAGACGCTCGATCCTCCGCTCACAGATTCCAGCAAGAGCGCTCAGCGCAATCGCGAGGAAGTCGAGTGCGAACGCGAGGGGTTCGCCATGGAAATTACCGCCGGAAATCACATCTCCCTCGGTGTTCCTTGGATCGGTGATGAAGACCAGCGGGTTGTCGACAGCGGAATTTGCTTCAGTCTCGAATATGCTGCGGCAGTGCGACAGTGTATCGCGGACCGCACCATGAACCTGGGGAATACAACGAAGCGAATACGCATCCTGCACGCGACCACAATCCCGATGTGATTCGCGAATTTGACTGCCTTCGAGTATCCGACGTAGATTCGCCGCGGTTTTCATTTGCCCGCTGTGGGGCCGCGCCTTGTGGATGCGTTCATCGAATGCTGCATCGGTCCCTTTGAGTGCGTCACAACTGAGTCCACCCAGGACGTCCGCGCTATCCACAAGAATCTCTGCCGCCAAAAGGGATAGCGTGCCAACTGCCAGCATGGCCTGCGTCCCGTTGATGAGCGAAATTGTTTCCTTGGATTCCAGAATGAGCGGCTTAATCTGTGCCCGTCGCAGCACCTCTACGCTCGCGATCCGTACGCCTTTGTCGTCGATACATTCGCCCTCGCCAATCAGAGTAAGAGCCAGGTGTGCCAGCGGCGCCAGATCGCCACTGGCCCCTACGCTTCCTTGCGAAGGAACGGCCGGTATTACTCCACGGTTCAGCATCTCGCAGAGAGTATCGATGACAATGGCACGAACTCCCGAGTGCCCCTTTGCCAGCGAATTTGCGCGCAGTAACATCATGGCGCGCGTTTCTGAGACTGGCAGCGTCGGTCCGACACCGAACGCATGCGAGCGGACCAAGTTCACCTGCAATTCACGTATCTGTTCGCCAGCGATGCGTACGTCGCTCAGTTTGCCCACTCCCGTTGTAATGGCATAAGCGACCTTGTTGCTGGCCACGATTTCGTCCACGACCGCGCGCGCTTTGTTCACGGCATCGCGAGCGTCCGGCGCCAACAGCACGGCACGGCGGTCTACTGCAACATCACGAACCGCTTCCAGGCTCAAATCATTTCCGCTGATATGGAGTGCGTTCAATCGTTCTCCGTTCGTTCACTTTCCTGCTGCAGTTCGAAACACTTTGAAATACTTGTCTGGTAATGCCGCGATTTTCATCTTCGAGTTTGTTACGATGTGCGTTGTCTCTCCCTCAGCCAGCAGCTTGCCATCGTTGATGCGCACCAGTTCGTAGCTGAAGACAATTACCGATTCACGCACGTTCTTCACCCGCGTTCGTACCAATATCTCATCATCGTAATAGACAGGAGCGCGATACCGGCACTTGGCCTCTGCGACGGCGATAAATAGTCCGTCGTCCCGTTCCATGTCGCGGTATGAAAATCCCATCTGCCGCATCAGCTCGACACGCCCCACCTCAAACCAGATCAGATGGTTGGAGTGATATACCACGCCCATCTGATCCGTCTCGGCGTAGCGAACGCGCAGCCGTGTCTCATTCAGAGCAGAATGACGATCGGAATTCATTTCCCCGTCCAGACTGGTTTGCGTTTCTCAAGAAACGACGTGATTCCCTCGCGAAAGTCGGCGGTCCTGCGAATGGCGGCATTCTCGCGAACCGCAGCTCCAATCTGGGCGTCCAGTTCTGCGCGGGAGTGGTCGGTAAGGAGCTGTTTGGTGGCACGGAGAGAAGCAGCGCTGTTCTCTTTCAATTGAGCGGCTAACGTTCGCGCTCGATTCATCAGTGTGTCAGCCGGTACGATCTCGTTGATGAGGCCCATCTGATGTGCCTCGCCCGCGTCAAAAATCCTTCCAGTCAGCAACAGATCGCGCGCTTGTTTCTCGCCAACCTGGCGTAACAGAAACGTTGAGACGATGGCTGGAACAAAACCGATCCGGACCTCGGTATATCCGAACTTGGCCCCCGGAGCGGCAAGCGTGAAATCGCAAAGCAGAGCCAGTCCCGTGCCGCCCGCGATGGCCGGCCCGTTGACTGCGGCAATCGTGACTTTGGGAAACTCGTACAAGGTCCGAAACAGTCGCACCATGGTCTCGGAATCTTGAAGGTTTTGTTCTGGTGTGCGCCCAAGGAGCGATTTCAAGTTCTCCAGGTCCATTCCGGAGCAGAAAGCCTTTCCGGCTCCTGTCACAATCAGTACGATTGCATCTGACTTCGCAACCTCGTCCAGCGCGTGCAGCAGATCATCGATCAATTCAAAACTGATCGCGTTGCGTTTCTCGGGACGGTTTAGCGTCAATATCGCAACACCGTCTTCGTATGCGAGTTGGATCGTGGTGAACATCATGCAAATGATGGAGCTGATTTCTTGTCGAGGCGATCACCGAAAGGCAGATCGTCCGGCGCTCTAGTCTGCAGGCTGAGAATCCGAATACTTTGCGGCGATCCCCCGAGTCGCCTTCAGCAGAGTATCGAGTGACTTCAGAGACACCAACTCGGCTCCACGTTGGCAGAGTGCGTCAATCACCGTCTCCGTAGAAATATTTCCGACCAATGCGTCCTGAGCGAAGGGACAGCCCCCGAGGCCTCCCAGTGCCGAGTCAAAGCGACGGCAGCCAGCGTCATAGGCAGCCAGTATCTTTTGGGCAGCGTGCTCAGGTCTGCCGTGCAGATGTACTCCGATCTCAAGATAGTCGTAGGTTCGCAGCACGGTACCCACCACTTCGCTGATCTGTTGAGGACTCGCCATGCCGACCGTATCGGCCAGCGAAATCACGTGCAAGTCCTCGGCTTCGAGAAGTTTGACGGCATCGACCACTTCATCCACACTCCAGGGATCACCGTACGGATTTCCAAACGCCATCGAGATGTAGACAACTACGCCGCGTCCGGCGTCGTCCGACTTCTTCTGGATCTTTTCGAGTTCCTCAAGGGCATCTTCGGGGGATTGATTCTGGTTCTTGCGCAGAAAAGTCTCGGAGATGGAATATGGAAAGCCCAACGTGGATACGCGCTGAGTATTGATCGCCCGTTGTGCCCCCTTTTCGTTGACGACGATGCCGATGATCTCCACATCATCTGGCAGTTCCAACTCCTTGAGCACCTCTTCAGAATCCGCCATCTGCGGCACGGCCTTGGGCGATACAAACGAAACCGCATCAATATGTTTGAAGCCTGTGCTGATCAAGGCCCGCAAATAATCGGTCTTCAGGTCGGCGGGGATCGCACCTTTCAGCCCTTGCCAGGCATCACGTGGACACTCAATCAACTTGACAGAATCAGCCATGCAGAAACCTTAACCACGGATCAACAGGGCGTGACGGATATACATCAGTGTTCATCCGCGCGAATCCGTGGCGCAAAGTTGACTTACGTCTGCAGCACCCCGACTTTGAACTCGGGCACATCGGGATTGAGGGCGGCAGCTTCCAACGCCTCAGTGATCGCCTCTCGCGTCTCAATCGGATCGATGATCTTGTCTATCCACAGCCTTGCCGCGCCATAACGAGGATCAGTCTGCTCGTCGTAAGTTTGTTTGATGGATTCGTAGAGTTCCTTCTTCTCTTCGTCGCTCAGCTTTTTTCCGCCGCGCTCTAATTGTTTGACCTTGATCTCAACCAGCGTTCCTGCTGCGGAGTCCCCGCTCATCACGGCGTATCGTGCTGTGGGCCATGCGAACACGAATCGCGGATCATACGCCTTCCCGCACATGGCATAGTGCCCAGCCCCGAATGACCCGCCTACAATCACGGCAATCTTAGGTACCACGGAGTTCGAAACGGCATTCACCATCTTGGCCCCGGCTTTGATGATTCCGCTCCACTCCGCATCGCGTCCCACCATGAATCCGTTCACGTCGTGAAAGAACACCAGTGGAATTAGGTTCTGGTTGCAGTCCATGATGAAACGTGAGGCTTTCTCCGCGGATTCGGTATAGATGACACCGCCGAACTCAACCCGCTTGTGTCCCTCGTGATCCGTCTGCTGTGCGTGCAGTTTCTGGTTGGCTACGATCCCGACGGCAAAACCGCCGATCCGGCCGTATCCGCAGATCAACGTCTTCCCATACTCAGTTTTGTATTCATCGAAGCGGCTGCCGTCGAGAACACGGGCAAGAATCTCCTTCATGTCGTAGGGGCGCGCAGGAGACGGATCATAAATTCCATAAATCTCCTCCGCTGCCAGCGCCGGTTCTACGGGTTTCTTGCGATCCCAAGGAGACAGTCGACGGTATCCCCACTTCTCGACGATCGCCCGAATCCGCTCAATGCACGCTTTGTCATTCGGTTCCCGAAAATCGACCGTACCGCTGATGGACGAATGCATCGCCGCACCACCCAAATCTTCCGCCGACACTTTCTGTCCGATGGCGGCCTGTACGAGCGCAGGGCCAGCCAGAAACAGCCCGCTGCCATCTGTCATCAGCACGTGATCGCACATCACGGGCAGATATCCGCCGCCCGCTACGCACATCCCCATGATCGCGGCGATCTGCGGGATTCCCATCGCCGACATCACGGCATTATTGCGAAACACGCGCCCGAAGTCGTCGGTATCGGGGAAGACATCTTCCTGCAGGGGCAGAAAAACGCCCGCTGAATCCACCAGGTAGATGGTGGGAATGTGATTTTCGATCGCAATGTTCTGCGCCCGAATCACCTTCTTCGACGTCATCGGAAAAAATGCGCCCGCCTTAACCGTGGCGTCGTTCGCGATAATCATCACGAGTCGCGTGTTGACGCGGGCTAGGCCGGTGATAACTCCTGCCGCCGCAGCACCACCCCACTCCTCGTACATCCCATGGGCTGCATAGAGTCCCAATTCAAAGAACGTGTCGGGATCCGCCAGCAGTCCAATCCGTTCGCGCGCCGTCAGCCGGTTCTTGCCGTGCTGACTCTCAATCGCCTTCGCTCCTCCACCTTCACAGATCTTTTCCCCCTCGTTGCGAACCTGTGACATCAAGTCTGCCAGGAAGCGCATGTTCGCCTCGAACCGGGCCGAGGTAGGGTCGGCCTTGGTTGTCAACACGGTACCCGTTGCCGTTCCGTTCACGATGAGAGTTTCGTTGCGGTTAGCCATGAGTCGAAGTAACGGACTGTTTACGGTATACCAGCCGGGCAGAGGCGCGCAATTCAGCCAATTCGGGACTCTAGCGCACGGTTACGGTTTGAATCTGGCGCAGTGTCTCTGCGACAGGGTCGGAAGCAATGGCATCGATCAGCCCTATCGAGAGTGCCCGTGTTGCGCCGATCTTCTCGGCCTCGACGAACAATTCCAAAGCCCGTCCCTTGCCAATCAATCGAGGAAGGCGTTGCGTCCCTCCCCAGCCGGTAATAAGGCCCAGTGCCGCCCCGCGATGTCCGAAAACAGCATTTTGTGTGGCAATCCTGCGCTGGCAAGCGAGTGCCAGATCCAGTCCACCACCCATGCAATATCCCGAAATTGCAGCGTAAACCGCGGCAGGGAAACAGTTGATCATAGTCATCAAAGCCTGCCCCATCTTTGAGAACTCATAGGCGGGCGCACTGGTGAGGACGGTGATTTCCTCTAACTCCGCACCCGATGAAAAGAACCTGTTGTTCCCCGTTATCACCAGCGCTCGCTTCTCCTTGCTCAGACTGGTTATCGCATCCACAAGCGAATTGACACAAGCACGCGTCAGTCGGTTTGTACCGTCCTCCGACTGAAGACGCAGGATACGCGCGACCGGATGATCCTCAACCTGAAAGGTGGTTTGGCACATTCAAGCCTGAACTCTACGGCTCGGAGCGATTGATCCACTCCGAGAGTCGGCAGCCGTCCTCCTCAAGAAGGAACGTCCCCACGCCAAAACATTCGCCTGCGACTCGATGAGATTCTGGATCACGGCCTGCGCGTGTAATCCATTGTTGCCCCACGCGATATTGGGAGGCGGTGAACCACTTCTGCGGCAGCACCTCAACCAACCCTGCTCGCAAGTACAACACGAAGAGGGCATACGCCGGATCATCATCCGACATCGCCTTGTAGCTGGTGGGAACGATCAACTCATCGACGGTTGCCAGTTCAGGCGGCACTTCAACCCTGTGCGTTCCGGCGGGCAGAGCCAGCGGTATCTCGAAGTCCGCCACCGGTGCGGTGTTGGAGTAGATCCGCTCGGACGATTGCTTGAACCAACCCGCCACCTCGGCAAGGTCGAACGCCTTGAGTTGATCGGGATCAAAACAGGCAATACGAATGTTGCGGCTCTCCGGGCACCAAATGCCGAGAGAATGTGGCGGTACAAGAAAAGGACGGCAATAAGTGTTGAGCGCGAGGCGGATCTTGTCCCGGTCTTGTTCCAAGCCGAGAGTGACAAGATGAGCTACGGGCCCTTCTGTCCCATGGTGAGTCCACACGAATTTCTGCCCGGAGAGGGAACGACAGACTCGGAACGTTTCCCAATACCACGGAGCCGGACCGACCGTTTGCGAAAGGATTCGCTTGACGCGAGATGCGTCGAGGGCAGACATTACCCAGCCGCCGGCACGCCGGGTCCCTTCACGTTCGTGCGGATGAACTGCACGATGTCATCCATGGCTGTTCCCGGCTGAAAGATCGCCGAGACACCAGCCTCCTTGAGACCATTGATGTCCTGATCCGGAATGATGCCGCCGACCAGCACAAGGACATCATCCATCTTATTTTGTTTGAGAAGGTCCATCACACGCGGAACAATGGCATTATGTGCGCCGGAAAGAATCGACAGACCGATGACCTGCACGTCTTCCTGCAGAGCGGCCGTCACGATCATCTCCGGAGTCTGCCGCAGACCGGTATAGATAACTTCCATGCCCGCATCGCGCAGTGCGCGGGCTATCACTTTGGCGCCACGATCGTGCCCATCGAGTCCGGGCTTGGCGACAAGCACGCGGATTTTCGCGTCAGCCATCGATAACCATTTAATCACATGAGTCGATCAGCGCAACAGCTTTGGCGGCGCACTGACTCACAAATGGGACGGTCCCATTGCGAACAAACTCCGCTAGAAGAGAACGCACGGTGAGCCGTTGCTCTCGATTCAAGAACCGGAACTGCCGCAGGGTGTGTTCGAAAGAGTAGATAATAAAGTTACGCACCTCATTTTCAGCGTACATGCTCGTGAGCGAATACATGAGCCACGCAGCCAGGAAGGCTACGAAGGCCTCGTTGGTGAGGAGCACGAAACCATCAGGCTGCGATTCAAGAAGCGAATGCGGCACATCCGTCCACTTTCGTCCCTTTAGATCTTGATAAAGATGAAAGTCGTCGTCAATAGGAGATTGATCCTCGCGCAGTTCTTCTGAGAACTCCTCGTCAAACTCCGTGACTTTCCCAAGATATGTTTCCGCAGGAAAGGAGCGACGAATCAACTCACCCAGATCCGAGATTCGTAAATCTTTTTCGTGGGCTTCCGTATCCCTGCTCCAAATTCCAATCGGGTTCTCGGCTGCTTAATCTGGTTACAGAGTCTTGATATCCAGACTCCTCCACATATACCAGCAAGCGACGCTGCGATACGGTTCCCATGCTCGCGCAATCTTTTCCATATCTTTCGGTTTTGGCACTTTGCGCTTCCTGTAGTGCTTCTTGACGGCCATCTGTATGCCGTAATCGCCCGTCGGAAGCACATTCGGACGCCGCAGCGCGAAGATAAGGAACATATGCGCAGTCCACACACCGATGCCCTTGACCTGCGTAAGCTGCTCGATGACCTCCTCGTCCGGCAATTCAGAAAAGCGCGCGAAATCAAGCAGGCCAGCCGCTGTCTTTGCGGACAGATCCTTTAGATATGAAGACTTCTGTTTTGAAAGACCAACGCTCCTCAACTGTTCATCGCTCAGCTTGAGAATGCCTTCAGGAGTCGGCGGTTTCCCGGCAAGTTCTGCGAAGCGGTTAAAGATGGTGGCCGCAGCTTTGCCGTTTAGCTGTTGATAGACGATCGCCTCCGCCAGGCTGTAGAACTCGGCTGGCCCGTATTCCATGCGGCACGGTCCCACGCGCTCAATAATGTCGCGCAAGACCGGGTCGCATTTCTTGAGATGATTGACTGCCTTTCGCATGGTCTATAAAGATGTATCACAAACGCAAGCGTAAAGGCGAA
>Ga0335085_10001909_pt1 | contig 41157 bp, 49 predicted proteins | sample Lox_Sample_45_FD_206712 | JGI IMG/M metagenome (GOLD analysis project Ga0335085, IMG submission 206712) | Soil microbial communities from Loxahatchee National Wildlife Refuge, Florida, United States - Lox_Sample_4.5 | ecosystem: Environmental > Terrestrial > Soil > Wetlands | place: USA... | reverse complement strand
GTTTTCATTGTTTGTTTCCCGCTTTCGCCTTGCGCTGTTTTCGCGCTCCCGGTTTGTTCCATCGCGCCATAACAGCGGCGCGGGCCTGTTCGCTTGTGCGGGCCTTTGCCTTGCCCCTTCCGGCTTGTCCACCGAGACGGCCAAGAGCTTGCGCCGCACGATTTATTGTCTTATTCACACAGCCAATATACGCAACCGCTTGCGTATATGCAAGAGAAAAGTGTAATTATTTTTATGCCCCAAAACGCCCGCTTGACCGAAAAGCCCTGTTGTGAGATTTTAAGCCCACAACAGGGTTGCACTGACCTGTGACCGTTTAGCGGCTGGCGCGACTTTTGACTTGGAATCTCACGCGCCAGCCGTTTTCTTTCCTGGGCGATCCGTTACGGTGTCACGAACCCCCGCGCAGTATTATCTTCATAAAAAAGAACCGCCAAGTCCTCAAAGCCTTCGGGAAGGTGCTGGCCTTTCGGTGACAGCGGACTTGGCGGTTAATTCGGTTCGTTTGTCCCGTTGAGCTTTGAACTCACGAGAACAATATCAAATCGTGGATTTGCCTATTCTGTGGCTGGTGGGATGCGAAACTGCACTTTTGACAATGCGAAATGCCACTTTTTAGGATGCGAAATTGCACTTTTTGAAAGATGGAATATGCGAAACTGCAACTGTCAGGATGCGAAAAATCACTTTTGCGATTGTTTTAGTCCGTCAAGAGGCTTTTTCGCTCTTTCTTGAAGAAACCGTCAAGGAAATCATTGTAAGCGGTTGATAATTAACGCAATAAAAATAAACATATAGATTGAAAATTTTCCTGCAAATGGTAGGTTTGTTCACGGGTGCAAGCGAAACAATTTCAACTGCATCACCGACAACCGAGAAAAACTGAATTTATTTACTCCCCGTTCGATACGCCAGAAATGGCCTCGGGCGGGGTTATTATTTTAGGGCGCTTGTGATCGTTCAAGAGCCAGCAATAAAAAGAGCAACCGTTTTTGTGGACGGTCAGAATCTCTTTCACGCATCAAAAGAGGCTTTTGGATATATCTACCCCAATTATGATGTGTGCGCCTTAGCCAATGCCATCTGTAAGAATCAAAATTGGAACCTCTCCCAGGTTCAATTTTATACTGGCATTCCAGACGCTACGGATAATCCGTTTTGGAACAGCTTTTGGACCGCCAAACTTGCTCAAATGGGCAGAAAGCACATTTTCGTTTTCTCTCGTTTGTTACGTTATCGCAACCAAACAGTAAAACTCCCGAATGGAACGACCTCTACCACTTTAGTTGGACAGGAAAAGGGGATTGATGTGCGTCTCGCTTTGGATGTCGTTCGGTTGGCCAATCAGAAGAAATTCGATGTTGCCCTTATTTTTAGCCAAGACCAAGACCTGTCCGAAGTTGCCGATGAAATCCGGTCAATCTCAAAATATCAAATGCGCTGGATTAAAGTTGCATGTGCCTTTCCGATTAGTCCAGCAAGGACAAATAAAAGGGGAATCAATGGAACGGAATGGATACCCATTGACCGAACCCTCTACGATTCTTGCATTGATCCAAGAGACTATAGGCCAAAGACGAGCTAGGCAATTATTTCCCCTTTTTCCAGCGGTTGTTCGATGCATCCCTGCGTTGCTGGATTCTCCTCACTTGTCGCCATTTGGTGAAACCTGCTGAAATGTTGTTGAAAATTTGCTCATCTACGCCCTCGCGGGTGTATTTTTCGATTATTTTATCGGTCATTTTTTGACGGCCTTCATCTGTTTTGTTGTCATTTCCGTAGGCCGCTTCACTGCCAAGTTCGGCATAGAATTTAAGCATCGCACACCAATAAGTTCGGAACAAATGCAAGCGACCACCAACGCTTCTTCCGCCAATCACCCGGCGTAAACACTCCTTGAATGTCATCGGGAATTGGGGTGGCTTCATGGGGTTGGCTTTTGCTTACGCCACCGCCTGTCAGCGGATTTTTTCGCCTGCTGCCGCCGGTATTCATGCCACCACCGAAGAAAATCTCGGGCGTATAGCTGGTAGAATTCGTTTGTATCATAAGTCCGACGCTTAGCCTCATTCATCCCAAGTTCGATCTCATCTAAAGATGGGGGTGCGGCGAGCTTTTCTGCATCTTCTGTAGTCATTACAGCTCGTGCGATTCTCTGGTGAGCCGACTGTGGATATTTAATCTGGCCGACATGCCCCTGCCAAATCATGTTTCTTACATACTCGCGGTATATTTTCACTCGGCGCGGCTTGTGTCTCCCGCCCAGCGTCAAGCGCAAAAACCCATCAAAAGTGACGGGATATTTCTTGGGGGGCGGAATTTCGCGTTCTCTTTCAAGGTCTTTTGCCATTGCTTCAGCTCTCAGCGAGATGAGTTCAATGTTTTGATTCCGTTCGTTTGAACAAATTTCCCACAATTTGAAAGCCCGCTCTGCAAAGTTTGACAAATTATTGTCATCAATTGGGCGTCCAATTGCTAGAGCCGTTGTGATGTCTATAAGCTCTTTCAGCGAAGGGAGTTCACGAATCTGCTTTCGGGCCTCAATAGCAGAAGATGCAACCGCCCTCCGTTCGCTAGGGAAATCCGGCTTCTTTTGGTTTTTGGCTTTGATTCCTCAATAAAAGAGCGGAAAACCAGCAAAGTCAATACAGCAACAATCCACGCCCCCATTACCCCCGTGATTATGCTTGGTATCAGGTTTGCTTAGGGGGAGCGTGATTCGCCACCGGCCGTAAAGCGGGATGGCCTGGAAAACGTGGCAAATCAACACTATGACTGAATTTATTGTTAAACGCACGGGGAAGTTTCTTTTCCCGCATTTGCCCGGTCCTCTGCGCCGCGTTCAGTTGTCAAGGCTTATGCTGATTTTCTGGACCATCGTCTTTGGCAACGCCACGCTGGTATTGTGGATGATGCACGCCTGGCACTGATGGCTCAGGCGTGGGTGGTTTCAAGGTCGTTTCGAACCGTGCGTTCTCTCCCAGGGAACGCACGGCCTGTTTCCTGGTGCTTTCTCCAGGATGGTGAGCTCTTTTTTCTGTAAAATGCCAGGTCACTTGGCCCGACTTTTTTCAGCGGTCAAGGTCCTGATTTGTGCCTCCAACGCGGCGATTTTCTGCGCGTCCCGGTGCGTCCGTTGGTAGCTTGTCGCCATGATCTTCTCGAACTGATCGGTTTGGCCCTTCTCCTGCCATGCCAATGTTTCGCAATCGTATTTCAGCTCCACGTCTGCGCGGAACAATTGGGCCAACACCACCGCAACCAATGTGACCAACAGAATGTTCCAAATGTGTTTCATAATTCGCGTTTTCGTATCCGGGAATCGGTTAGCGTCGTAGGGTCTATGACGATGAGCCGGCGTTGTGAGGTGAGGGGGGGTCTTGCGCGGGAACGGTTTCTGGGTTCGCGGGATCGCCGGCGTCAGTCGTCATTTTTTTCAGCAAGGGTTCCACCTTGTTCCAGAGGTCGGCCGGAACTTTTGCCTGTTCCACGGCGGTTTCAATTTCACCGTCGAACAGCAATTTGCCATTCTGGTCGTGGGCAGTCAGATAAAGTTTCGGGTTACGAACCAACACGATGGTCCCCGAGTCATCGGTCGTCACGAGACTCTTTGCCGTGCGGCCGGTGCTGCGCACGGTGATCGTGGATTTGTTGTTCATCGAAGCTACCGCCGCGGTCAGGCTTTTCAGTTCGGCATCCAACGCCGCCTTGAGCTGAGGGTTTGCGTTGCTGGCCTGTCGCAGCACGTCGCCATACATCTTCTGTGATTCCTGCAAGTTGCGGCGGATTTCCTCCTGCACCTTTTTCTGGTCGATCCTGACGTTACTCATTTGTTTGCGAAACAGCTCCATGCGCTTGCGGAAAGCGTCGGTATCGGTTAAACCCGCAAACGAAGTCCCCGAAAGCTGAAATAAATCTCCGTAGCCGTGCCCGTCCGGGAAGCTGTCCGGAAATCCGAAATTGTTGACGGTTTTCGCCAGCGTCGCTGAAACAGTCTGTTTTTTTCCCGCCCGGTAATATGTGAGTTTCACGACTTCACCTTCCTTGCGGACCTGGACCAGCTTGCGTAACTGCGCCGGATGCACCAGCGGTTGGCCGTTGAATTCAACCAACACGTCATTTTTCTGGAAGCCGGCCTTCGCGGCCGGGCTGTTCGTCATAACGTACGTCACTACCAGCCCCACGCCGGGATCGAGGCCAAGTTGCGCGGCCAGAACTTCTGGCGCTTCCATGACGGTGACTCCCAGCAAGGTCATATCCCGATGGCCAGGATTTTCGTCGGCGCCAAAAGGTCCGATGAATCCGCTGGATGCGCCCCCGCCGGACGTGAGAACGATTAACGGTGCTGGATTCCCGTTTGTGCTTTCGGACACAAGCACTGTGCCATAACCGGTTCCTATCCCTCTTACTTCGGCGCCCGCGGCCTGAAACATCGTCAACATCAGCATTCCGGCGATGGCCAGCGATCTGTTGGCCGTTTTCATCAATTTCTGCATTCGCATTTTCATAACAGGCAATCGTTCGTTTCCTGGTTCAATAGATTTCAAATCCTATCGGTACCATCTCGAAGCGTGGCGTGCGGTGTTCGACCACAACGCCTTGGGCCGGGTCGCGCAACACAACGTTCTCCACCCACTCGCGGCAACGGAACCGCACCGGCTCACCATTCGGCATTTGCGCCACCGTGTCGAAGGCGGCGACCAATTGCCGGTCAATCTCAACGTTGTTTGTTCCGGGTGCCGGGCTGGCGTTGACGGCAGCCAGGCGAGAAGGCTGTTTGGTCCACGGCATCAGCATGACGACTACCGCGACTGCTGCTGCCAATCCCGGCGCCAGCCAGCGCAACCACACCCACCAAATTTCAGGCGGTTGCGCCGGCAGGGCCCGGGCTTCGGTCCGCTGACTCCTCACCGGTAAAACCGCCGCGAACCGGGTCATGAGTTCCTCAGGCGGTTTCGCCGGTTGCAACCGGCGCAGTTCCGCTTCAAACAACTCGTGCTCGCGGTCGTTCATGTCAGTACCTTTTTCGTCAACTTGCGCAACTCCGCCAGGCCGTAACGATAGCGCGATGCGGCGGTGTTCGCCGGGATGCCGAGTGCCTCGGCAATCTCGGCAAACGTGAGATCGCCCCAGACCTTCAGCGTAATCACTTCGCGATACTCACCCGACAAACGGTTCATGCCGTCTTGAATTAACTTATTCAGCTCGCGATCTTCCACACTGGTGTCGAACCATGACTCCAATTGTGGCTCGACAACCGCCTGTTCGCGCCCGGTCCGGCGGTCCTCGCTGCGCGCCCGGTCAATGGCGCGGCGATGGATGGTGGCGAACACGAGTGCCGGTGGCGGTGGCGCGCCGTCGCCCTGACGTTGCCAGGCCTCCACCACGGCTTCCTGGACCAGGTCCTGCGCATCGGCTTCCCAACGGGCTTGCTGCCGGGCGAAGAGCAGGAACTTCGGAGCGTGGTCTTCCAACCATCGCTGCCAGTCGGTTTGTATGGCCAGTTCATCCATGCCACCGCATCCGCGGCGCTTTATGATCGTAAGCGTTGCCAAGGGGAATTTTTGTCTGAAAATTCTTTCAAACCATTTCATTAAACACCGAAACCCGAAGTGGGTTCACGAAAAACGAATTTGTCTCTGGAACTGCGGTGCCGGATGCCGCCGATATTCAAAGCCGTTCCGCCGCGGGATTGCCCGCCGTAGATAAAACCATTACAGCCGGATTCACAGGCGGATGGGTTTCAAGGCAGCGTGTCCTCAGGGTGGACATTTCCTCGCCGCCGGTTTTCCTTTTATTTTGACAGAAAACTGTTTGCGGAAGGCAGTTTTAGTCCTTCGTCACTCTTGGTATAGGGGCTGCTCGGGAGAGGGCATGATTCACAACCGGCCATTGAGTGATGGGCCGGAAAACGTAACAACTTAAAACTATGACTGAATTTATCGCAAAGCGCACGGGGAAGTTACTCTTCCCGCATTTGCCGCGTGATCTGCGCAGGCATCAGTTATCGAAACTCATGTTGATTTTCTGGACCATCGTTGTCGGCAACGCAACGCTGGTGCTCTGGATGATGTCAGGCCGGCACTGACGGCTTCAGACTGTTGCAACTCTAAGGTCGTTTCACGCCGTCCATTCTCTCATGAGGATGGACGGCTTTTTTTATCCGGGAGCCGCCAGCAACCCGGGCGAGACTATTTCCACGGAGCTTTTACCGGCGGAGAAAAGTCATTTTGTCTCGCGACCTGATATTTTTGAGTTCCGGGTCTGAAACGACACCCGGGGCGATGAGGATCAAAAACATCGCAACAGGCAACCCCGGTGTCATTTGACTGCCTTACTTTTTCTATACAAAAACGAAATGCTGTTCCGCTTGGAGGGTCACTCCCAAACGGCCAAAATCCGCTCAGAAAGCTCGCTACTATTCGTAAATGGTTGGCAATGAAACTGCTCCCAGGCAGGATGGCAAGTTGGGAATGTAGTGGGGTACGCATGCTTGTAAGTTTGGTCAAGAAAGTCTTCGTGGCCGTCCTTGCCGCCGGATATAGTCTGACGACAGTCTCGACCCGCAAACGGAGAGTCCTGGACGCGAGTCTCCTTGCGCTCGCTTGCGGTTTGGTCCCGTTGGGGGCGTTGGCGGCATCTCCGCCGCAAACTACCATTGGCATCAACCTGCAATATGCCGCTCCTGGCCAGACCGCTTTTTCCTGGTCCGTCTCCGGGTATCTGGTCAAGCCCGGCGGTCAGACTCTGTCCGCCAACCTCAACGAGGTTTACGACCTCAGCGGATTTTTCACCGGCCTGGTCAATGATCTCGGAGCCAACACCAATTATATCGCCCTGTCAGCCTTTGGCACCTTGTCAGATTTGAATTCCACCACCAGCCAGCAGTTCAAGGGACTGCAATTCGACGATAAGGGGAGGGTTTCTTTGTTCCTTGGCGATTTCGTCAGCGCCAATCAACCTTACACGCCGCTGTTGGTTTCCGGTGGCGATCAGTTGCAATACTCCGCCGGCGCGGATTCCATGGTTATTGATGTGCCCATCACCGCCTTCAATCCCGGCTCGTACCAATTCATAAACGCGGGCCAGGCCATCTCGGCGCAGCCAGACCTGACTTTCTTTACCTCGGACGTGATCATGAATTTGAGTGTCGGCACCATCCCGGAACCATCCCCATTCATGCTCGCCGGCTCCGGCCTTCTGGTCTTGACGATGCTCCTGCGCCGGAGAACCTGAAGCGGCAGAAGCTTGTATTCGGAAATGGGTGCGATTATTTACGCACCCATTTTTGTTTTCGGTACCAAACCAATTCCAGACCCGGCAGCGCCGTAATCGTCGGTAGCGCCGGGCCTGCGGCTCGAACAGATCCGCGCCCCTATTCTCGGTAGCAATGCAGAGGAGGGTGGAGAGGGCACGTTCGCGGTGGCAACGCGGGTTGGCCGCCGGGCGGAGCGGATTCAGCGGTTTTTGGGTTAAAATCCAACAAAAATTCTTTAAAAAACCGCTTGCGTTGAGACCCGCATTTGATATTTTCTCTGCTCCGTTTTGCCCGGAAGGAAAACCAAGAGCGCGCAGGTGAGCGCGTGGTAATCCCGTCGGGTGGATGGTCAGCATGGTTGCAGGCCGATAACTGATTCCCCGCAGGGACAGGAATGATGGTCTTGCCGACTCCCTGAGTTGTTGCTGAAATCATTGTTATTATGCCAGTTAAAACATTTAGACCGCTAACGCCGTCTCTGCGCTACGTGACGTTCGCAGATTACGGCGAGATTACGAAGGCGACGCCGGAAAAACGGCTGGTCGTCACGCGGAAGAAGACCGGTGGCCGCAACCACTTCGGTCGCATGACCGCGCGCGGCATCGGCGGCGGGCACAAGCAGAAAATCCGCCTCGTGGATTTCAAGCGGCAGAAGCACGGGGTCGAGGCCACGGTCGCGGCTATCGAATATGACCCGATGCGCTCGGCGCGGCTGGCGTTGTTGCAATACAGGGACGGTGAGAAAAGTTACATCATCGCTCCGACGGGCATCAAAGTTGGTGGCACGATTTCGAGCGGCCCGGCGGCCCCGCCGGAAATCGGCAATGCACTCCCGCTCAAAATCATTCCGGTCGGTTTGCCCATTCACAACATTGAAATCGTTCCGGGTCGCGGCGCCCAGATGGTGCGGACGGCGGGTGGCGCAGCCACATTGATGTCGCGCGACGAGGGCTACGCGCAGGTACGGCTGCCGTCCGGCGAAATCCGCAAGATTAACCAGGAATGCTACGCGACGATTGGCCAGGTCGGCAACGCGGAGCATGAGAACGTGATTTTGGGCAAAGCGGGTCGTTCGCGGCATCGCGGCATCCGGCCGATCAACCGCGGTGTTTCGAAGAACCCGGTTGACCATCCGAACGGCGGCGGCGCCGGCAAATCAAAGTCGGGCGGCGGCTGGCAGCAATTGACCTCGCCGTGGGGGCTGCTGGCCAAGGGTTACCGGACCCGCCACAAGAAAAAGAATTCAAACCGGTTCATCATCGTGCGTCGCGATGGCCGGCCAATGAAGCTTAAATGAAAACCAGGCAATGGAATATTGGATTGTCGGATTGTTGGATAAATGAATCCAACACGGCTCCGTTTTCTGCCCATCAATCCACTCATCCATTCATCCATTTATCCAATTTTTAACTATGGGTCGTTCGATTAAAAAAGGTCCGTTTGTTGATTTCCATCTGCTGGACAAAATCCAGAAGGCGAAGAGCACCAATCAAAAAACGCCGATCAAGACATGGTCGCGGCGTTCGACCATCACGCCGGATTTCGTCGGGCTGACGTTCACCGTCCACAACGGCAAGGTTTTCAACCCGGTGTTTGTGACGGAAAACATGGTCGGCCACCGGCTCGGCGAATTTTCGCTCACGCGCATCTTCCGGAAACACGGCGCGCACACGGCCAAGGCGGAGGCGAAGTAACATGGAAGTCCACGCGATACTTAAAAACGTGCCGATGTCGCCGCAGAAAATGCGCGAGGTGGTGCGGCAGATTCAGGGACTGCCGGCGTTGCAGGCGCAGGCGGTGCTGCAGGTTGTCCCGCGCAAGGGCGCTCGCCTGGTCGCCAAGACGCTCCGGTCGGCCATCGCCAACGCCGAAAACAACAACAAGCTCAAGCCGGAAAGTTTGCGTATCAAAGAAGCTGTCGCCGGCTCGGCGATGATTATCAAACGTTTCATTCCCAAAGCGCGCGGTTCCGGCGGACCCATCCTCAAACGCCGTTGTCACATCAAAATCACCTTGTCGGACGAATAATTTCCATGGGCCAAAAAACCAATCCAATCGGTCTGCGCGTCGCGGTCAACAAAGACTGGCGTTCCAAGTGGTTTGCCGGCAAGAAGGAGTTCGGCGCGCTCTTGACCGAAGACCGTGAAATCCGCGCATTGCTCAAGAAGAAGCTCGAGTCGGCGTCCGTGCCAAGGATTCTTATCGAACGCGCCACTAATCGCTGCCGCGTCACCATTCTCACCGCCCGTCCGGGCGTGGTCATCGGCCGCAAAGGCGCGGAAATTGACAAGCTCAAAGAAGAACTCAGCCGCAAGACCGGCAAGGAAGTTTATGTGGACATCGTCGAAGTAAAAACGCCCGAGCTCGACGCTCAACTCGTCGCGGAAAACGTCGCTCTACAACTGGAGCGGCGTGTTTCATTTCGGCGTGCGATGAAGAAGGCGTTGCAGACGGCGCAGGATTTTGGCGCCGAAGGAATCAAGATTCGTTGTTCGGGCCGTCTGGGCGGGGCGGAACTGGCGCGGGTTGAACAATATCACTGGGGCCGTGTCCCGTTGCACACCTTGCGCGCGAACATTGACTACGGATTTGCCGAAGCGTTTACCGTTTACGGCAAGCTCGGCATTAAGTGCTGGATTTGCCACGGTGAAAACAAGCCGCAAAAGAAAGAAACTACGACGGAAGCGGCGGTGCCCGTATGAAAAATTGAATCGTTGAATCGTGAACCGGTTCAGCGATTCAGCGTTTTAACGATTTGGAAATTTTAAGAATTTATGCCGTTAATGCCTGAAAGAGTGAAGTATCGCAAGATGCACCGGGGCAGCCGCGCGGGAATGGCGTCCCGCGGCCATACCGTGGCGTTCGGCGAATACGGCCTGATGTCGCTCGAACGCTGCTGGCTGGACACCAAGCAGATCGAAGCGGCACGCGTGGCCATCGCTCGCAACCTGAAACGGCGCGGAAAAATGTGGATCCGCATCTTTCCGCAAAAGTCATTTACGAAGAAGCCGTTGGAAACACGCATGGGCAAGGGCAAAGGGCCGCTCGAATCATGGGTGGCAGTTATCCGCCCGGCGAACGTGTTGTTTGAAGTGGACGGCGTGACGGAAGTGGAAGCTCGCGAATCATTGCGCCTGGCGGCGACGAAGTTGCCGATCAAAACTAAATTTATTTCGCGGCACCGGATGAGCAGATAGACGGGTAGGGACAGCGCGCTGCGCTGTCCGGACACCGCAGCGCGGCGTCCTTACCGGATGAAAATTTTATGAAGTTTGCAGAAATGAAAGACATGACGTTGGTGGAGTTATCGGCCAAGAGCCGCGACTTCCGCCACGAAATGTTCAATCTGCGTTTGCAGCAGGCGAGCGCCCAACTGGAAAAGTCGGCGCGCCTGCGCATCTTGCGCCGCGACATCGCGCGGCTCGAAACGCGCATCTCCCAGCTCCGCGCGCGCGGAGCGGAGCTGCCCAACAAAGCGGCTTGATTGTATGGCTGACATGGTAAATCCAACCGAAATGATGCGCGGACAACGCAAACAGCGCGTCGGCGAAGTCATCGCGAGCAAAATGGCCAAGACCATCGTCGTGCGGGTCGAACGCCGGTTTCCGCATCCGCGGTTCCGCAAGGTCGTGACCGCTTACAAGAAACTTTACGCCCATGACGAAAAGGGCGAGGCCAAACCGGGCGACCGCGTGCGCATTGAAGAAACGCGTCCGATTTCGCGGACGAAGCGCTGGCGGTTGCTGGAAGTGGTGGAACGCCATCAAGGCGTTGCGCCGGTGGCGGAGTAACGGGATTTTATGCTGCAAATTCGATCCCATTTGGACGTGGCGGACAACACGGGCGCGCGGGTCGCCTGGGCGATTGGCGTGTTGGGCCGCAACCAGCGCTATGCGCATGTGGGCGACATCATCAAGGTCCACATCAAAGACGCCGCGCCGGACGGCCAGGTGAAAAAGGGCGAGGTGCACAACGCGGTGATCGTCCGCACCCGGCAGCCGATCCGCCGGAGCGACGGTTCGTATTTGCGCTTCGACAGCAACGCGGTCGTCATCATCGACCCGGAATTGAACCCGAAAGGCACGCGCATCTTCGGGCCGGTGGCGCGCGAGTTGCGCGACAAGAAATTTATGAAAATCATTTCGCTGGCGCCGGAAGTGATTTGATCTGGTTAAACGGTTGAGTGGTTAACATGTTAAATGGAAAGGCCAATTCAACGATTTAACAATTTAACGAGTTTACGAAAATGAAGTGTCATGTCAAAAAGGGCGATGAAGTGGTCGTGCTGGCCGGAAAGGAAAAGGGCAAGCGCGGCAAAATCATCGCCGTGTCGCCGAAAAAAGCGCGCGTCATCGTGGAAGGCCTGCAATTGATCAAGCGCCATACGCGCAAAAGCCAGCAGCATCCGCAGGGCGCCATCGTCGAGCGCGAAGGCACGATCCACATCTCCAATGTGATGAAGGCGGAGCGTTTTGACGCGCGCGGAGGCCAACCGGCCCCGGCGGGAGCCTCGTGATTGAGCCATGAAAGCCAGACTTTACAACAAGTACGTGAACGAAGTGGCGCCGGCTCTGAAGGCGAAGCACAAGTACGCCAACGTCCACGAGGTTCCCCGCATGGTGAAGATCGTGGTGAACATGGGCGTCAGCGCGTCACTGGAGAAAGCGGCGGTGGAGGATGCGGCGAAAGACCTCGCGCTTATTACCGGCCGCAAGCCGGCGATCAGCAAATCGCGCCACAACATCGCGAATTTCAAGTTGCGCCTGGGCCAGCCCATCGGCTGCCGCGTGACCTTGCGCCGGGACGCGATGTATGAATTTTTCGACCGGCTGGTGGCGGCCGCCCTGCCGCGGATTCGCGATTTTCGCGGCCTGTCCCCGCGCAAGTTCGACGGCCGCGGCAATTACACGTTCGGCGTCGCCGAGCAGACGATTTTCCCGGAAATTGAGCTCGACAAAATCAAACGCACGCAAGGCATGGACATCACGATCGTGACCAGCGCGCGGAATGACGCGGAGGCGCAGGATTTGTTGAAGCTGATGGGATTTCCGTTGGCAGAAGCAAAAGAAACGCCGGTAAAGCCGGACGCGAAAGCGGCGCCGGCAAAGCCCGCCGCCGAGACCATGCCGGAACCCGAGGCAATGCCGGAAACGAAATGAGAAATTTATCGTCTGCCTCGCGCTCGTCATGGTAATCAAGGGCGAGAACGAAGGACGAGGACGAGAACGACTAAAAATTATGGCCAAGAAAGCATGGAGAGAACGCAACAAGCGCAAGGCTGAAACGGTGAAAAGGTACGCCGCGATCCGCGCGGAGCTGAAGGCCCGGCACGATTACGCCGGCCTGGCCAAGCTGCCGCGCGACGCCAGCCCGTCGCGTGTGGTCAATCGCTGCGCGATGAGCGGACGCCGCCACGGTTATCTGCGCAAATTCGGTGTTTCACGCCTCACCTTTCGGGAAGCGGCGCTGAACGGATTGATTCCCGGGATTGTAAAGGCGAGCTGGTGACAAGAACGAGAGTATGACAGACCCGATTTCAGACATGCTGACGCGGATCCGCAACGCCGGGCACGCCCTTCGCCCGGTGGTCGCGGTGCCGCATTCGCGCGTGAAGGAAAACATCGCGAACATTTTAAAAAAGGAAGGCTATGTCGCCGATGTGACGGTGGAGGGGAAAATGCCCCGGACCATCAGCATCAAACTGAAGTATCAGGGCAAAAAGAACGTGATTGAAGGGTTGCGCCGTATCAGCCGGCCCGGATTGCGCCACTATGTCGGGGCGACGGAAATTCCGCGCGTGCTTGGCGGACTGGGCGTCGCGGTCGTGTCCACGCCCGAAGGGGTAATGACGGGCACTCAGGCGAGGAAAAAAAATCTGGGCGGCGAATTGCTTTGCTACGTCTGGTGACGATTCAATCATTTAACGATTTAACGAAATCATGTCGCGAATTGGAAAACAACCGATTGCCATACCGCCGAAAGTGAAGGTGGAGGTCAAGGGCCAGAAAGTTCTGGTTGAAGGCCCGAAGGGCAAGCTTGACTGGGAATTGCCGCGCCGCACCAGCCTGAAGGTCGAGGACGGTAAAATCATCGTCAGCCGCGCGGGCGAAGACGCCCAGGCGAAGGCGCTGCACGGTTTGAGCCGGGCGCTCGTCAACAACATGGTCCGGGGCGTGACCGAAGGTTTCGTCAAGAAACTGGAAATCCAGGGCGTGGGCTTCAAAGCCGCCGTTCAGGGCAAAAACGTCAACATGGTGCTCGGCTTCTCGCATCCCATCAATTACGCCATTCCTGATCAAATCAAAGTGACGGTCGAAGAAAACACAAAACTGACGATTGAAGGCCCGGACCGGCGGCTCGTCGGCCAGGTTGCCGCCGAACTGCGCAGCTTCTATCCGCCGGAGCCGTACAAGGGCAAGGGCGTGCGTTACGTGGGCGAACACGTTCAACGCAAGGAAGGCAAGACGGTTCAATAAGCATTTTGGTTCACGGCAAAATCCGTGACACAAGCACATGAGAACGGAACAGAAACATAAGCTCGCTCAGCTCCGCCACTGGCGCGTGCGCCGGAAAGTCCGCGGCACTCACGAACGCCCGCGCATGAGCGTCTGCTTCACGAACGAGAACATTTACGTGCAGTTCGTTGACGACCACGCCGGCGCGACCCTGGCGGCGGTTTCGACGGTAAGCAAGAGCGCGCCCGACCGCGACAAACTCGCGGCCAACGTGGCCAGCGCGAAGGTCGTCGGCAAACTGGCGGCGGAAGCCGCGCTCGCCAAGGGCATCAAAATGGTGGTTTTTGACCGCGGCGGAGCGCGTTATCATTGGTCGCGGAGCAAGGGCAAAGACGGCAAACCGGTAACGGTGCCGGGCAAACTGGCGGCCCTGGCCGGGGCGGCGCGCGAGGCCGGACTGAAATTTTAACTGAAACCAGAAAACATACTGTGGCTGAAACCGAAAAAATTGCAGGCGAAGAACCCCGCGGCCCGCGAGGACGCGGCCGCCGTGCCAAGTCCATTGCCGAAGCGCCCGAAATGAATTTTGAAGGCGGCGCGTCGGAGGAACTGACCGAAAAAGTCGTCTATATCAACCGCTCCGCGAAGGTTGTCAAAGGCGGGCGCCGCTTCAATTTCAGCGCGCTGGTCGTCGTGGGCGACAAGAGAGGGCGCGTGGGTGTGGCGTTGGGGAAGGCGGGCGAAGTGGCCGACGCCATCCGGCGCGGCGGTGAACTGGCCCGAAATCAAATGGTGTCGGTGTCGTTGCGCGACGTGACGATTCCCCACGAGGTTTTCTCCGAATTCGGCGGGGCCAAGGTTTTGTTGCGGCCGGCATCCCCGGGCACCGGCATCATCGCCGGTAAGACCGTCCGGGCGGTTTTGGAATCGGCGGGGGTAAAGGACGTCCTGAGCAAATCGCTCGGTTCGAAGAATGCGGCGAACGTCGTCAAAGCCACGCTCAACGCGTTGTTGAGCCTGCGCACCCGTGAGAACATTTACAAAGGCCGCGGTCTGGAAATCAGAAAATTCGAGCCACCGGTGGCGCCGACAGCCGCCCCCGGCGCGGCCTGAAATCTATTATGCGATTACATGATTTGAAACCCCGTCCCGGCGCGAAGCATCGCCGCAAGCGGCTTGGCCAGGGCGAATCCAGCGGCCACGGCAAAACGAGCGGCCGCGGCGGCAAAGGCCAGACCGCGCGGTCCGGCAGCTCGATTCGCATCGGTTTTGAAGGTGGTCAGATGCCGCTCATCCGGCGCATGCCCAAGCGCGGATTCAACAACGCACGGTTTGCCACGCGGTATCTCGCGGTCAACGTCGGCGATTTGGACCGGTTCGATAGCGGAGCGCGGGTGGATGAAGCGGCGCTGCGCTCAGCCGGCTTGGCCAATGGCCGGGCCAGCGGCGTGAAAATTCTCGGCGGAGGCGAGTTGTCCAAAAAGCTCGTGGTGAGCGCGAGCGCATTCAGCGCCTCGGCGCGCGCCAAAATCGAGGCCAAAGGCGGGACGTGCGAAATGATCGGGCCCAAACCCGCTGAGCCGGCCAAACCTGCCGGGCCAGCCGGGGCCTGACGGCGTCTAACGCATGTTCCGCAACATCTTCAACACGTTTGCCAATTGCTTCAAAATCCCGGAGCTCAAGTCCCGAATTTTGTTCACGCTTGGCTTGTTGGCGGTCTGCCGGTTGATTGCGTTTATCCGCATTCCGGGTCTGAACGGCACGGCCCTGGCCCAATATTTTAACACCCATGGCGAAGGCGGGCTCCTGGGAATGTACAATACCTTTGCCGGCGGCGCGTATGGGAATTGCGCGATCGGTTCGTTGGGCATCATGCCTTACATCAGCGCCACGATCATCATTCAACTCCTGACGGCGGTCTGGCCCAAACTCAGCAAGCTGGCGCGCGAGGAAGGCGGCCGCGCGAAAATCATCCAGTACGGCCGTTATTTGACCGTGTTGATTTGTCTGGGGCAGGGTATGTATTTCGCGAGCGGTTGGCTGAATCCCGGAAAGATCTTTCAGGGATTTCAAGACCGGCTGGTGCTGATTGACAACCAATTCCTGTATTTCGCTCTCACCGTTCTGGTCATGACGACGGGGACGATGCTGCTGATGTGGCTCGGCGAACAAATCAGCGAACGCGGCGTCGGCAACGGTGTGTCGCTGGTCATCACCATCGGCATTGTGGCGCGGCTCCCGCGGGCGGTGACGGCGTTGCACGACATGTTTTTCCCCGCGGGCGGGATTGAGTCGAATTATCATTTCATGGGTACCGGGGTGATGCTGGTGCTGCTGCTGGGCTTGGTGATCGGCGGCGTCATCGCCGTCACGCAAGCGCAGCGGAAAATTCCCGTGCAATACGCCCAACGCGCCGTCGGACGCAAACTGTATTCGGGCGGCACATCGTTCATGCCCCTGCGCGTGAATTACTCCGGGGTCATGCCGATCATCTTTGCGCAGTCGATCCTGTTGTTTCCCCAGCCGATTTGCTCGAAACTGGCGGAAATTTTCGCCAAAACGCCGTTTCTGGCCGATTTCTTCCGCGGGTTGGCAATCATGCTCAGCGAGCGTTCGGTTTTTTACATGAGCCTCTACGGGCTGATGATTTTGTTCTTCTCGTATTTCTGGGTGGCGACGCAGTTCAACGAGATCCAGATTGCCGACGATTTGAAGAAGAACGGCGGCTACATTCCCGGCGTGCGTCCCGGCCAGGGCACAAGTGATTATCTGCACCGGGCGATGAGCCGCATTACCCTCGCGGGCGCGATTTTCCTGACGATCATCGCGATCATTCCCATCATTCTGTCGCGTGAATTGACCATTCCCTACGACGTGTCCCAGTTTTTCGGCGGCACCAGCATGTTGATCACCGTCGGCGTTTTGCTGGATACCATGCGTCAGGTCGAATCGCACCTGATGATGCGCCATTATGACGGGTTCTTGAAACGAGGCCGGTTGCGGGGGCGATTCTGATTTTTCGAGGTCCCGGGTGGGATCGAGGATAGCTTTGAGATTACGATTGAGTTTTGAAAGAAGTCATTCTGAAAAGCGGGCGGGATTTGGAGCAGATGCGGCCGGCTTGTGCCGTGGCCGGTGCGGTGCTGGAAGCCATCGCCGCCTTTATCAAGCCGGGTTTGACGACGCGCGAGGTGGACGAGTTCGCGGCGGCACAAATCAAGGCGCGCGGAGCGAAGAGCGCGTTTTTGGGCTATCGCAAATACCCGTGCCACACGTGTTTGTCGGTGAATGACGAGGTCGTGCACGGGCTGGCAGGCAACCGCGAATTGCGGTTCGGCGACATCGTGAGCGTGGATGTGGGCGTGTTTTACAAGGGCTTTGTCGGCGATACGGCGCGAACGGTCGCGGTGGGCGGTTGTGGGGTGCTGGGCCAGCGGTTGATGGATGTGACGGAGCACGCGCTTTATGAGGGCATTGCGGCGGCGCTGGCCGGGAATCGCGTGACAGACATTTCGCGCGCGGTTCAAAATTATGTCGAAGGCAACGGGTTCAGCGTGGTGCGCGAGTTTGTAGGCCACGGCGTCGGGCGCACGATGCATGAGGAGCCGCAGGTGCCGAATTTTGTTGATGCCCGGATGAATCAAAAGCTGCGGGCGGGCATGACTTTAGCGATAGAGCCGATGGTAAACGCCGGCCAGCCCGCCGTAAAAATATTGAAAGACGGCTGGACAGTGGTCACGCAAGATGGTTCACTATCCGCTCATTTTGAGCATACGGTTTTGATCACCGGAGGTGAACCGGAGATTTTGACATGCCCGGAGACAAAATCTTCCAGGTTGAAGGTCGCGTGATTGAGGCGCTGCCGAACGGTACGTATCGCGCCGAGCTGGCCAACGGACACCGGTTGACCGCGTTTGTGCCGGGCCGGGCAAAAAAGAATTTCGCCGGATTGAAGGCCGGCGACCGGGTGAAGTTGCAATTGATGCCCTACGATTTGTCGGCGGGGCGGATAGTGGTGGAAGCGGTTAAACAGGTTAAATAAGTTAAATGAGTAATTGGTTGAATTGGTTGAAAACGCCGGTACAGACCGGAGGGAGCGTTCTGATTTAACTCATTTAACCGATCACTTATTTGACGGGTTACTTAACGACATGAAAGTTCGCGCGTCAGTAAAAAAATTGTGCGAGCACTGCAAGATTGTGCGCCGGCGCGGTATTATCCGCGTCATTTGCACAAACAAACGGCACAAACAACGGCAAGGTTAACGATTTAACGAATTATGGCACGCATCATTGGTGTTGAAGTTCCGCCGAACAAGCGCATTGACATCGCGTTGCGGTATCTCTACGGCATCGGCCCATCCAACTCGAAAGAGATTCTGGAGCGCGCCAACATTGATGCCAGCATCCGCGCCAAGGACCTGACCGAGCAGCAGCTCTCGCAAATCGTCCACGCCATCCAGGAGGGCAAATATGTCATCGAAGGCGATTTGCGCCGGGAGATTGGCATGAACCTCAAGCGGCTGCAGGGCATCAAGTGTTATCGGGGAGTCCGGCACATGCGCGGTCTGCCGGTGCGCGGCCAACGCACTCAAACCAACGCCCGCACCCGCAAAGGTCCGCGCAAGACCGTCGGCGTGCAGCGCAATCCCAACGCCAAGACCGGAATTCATTAATCGCTTTCAACTCTCAACTCTCAACTTTCCACCGATCAATGGCCGACGAAAAGAAAAAATCCGCTCCCAGGAAGGAAAAGGAAACCAAGCCCGAGACGGCCGGGGAGAAACCCGCTGCCAAACCGCCTGACGAAAAGCTCGCCGCAGCAAAAGAAAAAGCGCCGAAAAAAGCTGCGCCGGCTGATGCAGCTCCCGCTGCTGCGCCGGCAGCAACCGAAGCACCGGCGGCTGATGCGGCGAAGGCGCCGGGTGCGCCGGGTGCGCCGGTCGCCGGCTCCGCGCCAAGCGCCGCAGAACTGTTGGGCGAAGACGCCGCCGCCAAAAAAATCATCAAGGCCAAGCACGCCAAGAATATTGTCTCCGGCGTTGCGAACATTCTGGCCACGTTCAACAACACTTTGGTCAGCATCACGGACGCGCATGGGAATCTCATCGGCTGGTCGAGCGCCGGCCGCGTCGGATTCAAAGGCTCGCGCAAGAGCACGGCCTATGCCGCGCAACAGGTTGCGCAGGACGCCGCGCGCCAGGCCATGTCGCACGGCATGAAGGAAGTTGAAATCCGCGTCAAAGGCCCCGGTTCGGGTCGGGAATCCGCCATCCGAGCTCTTCAGGCCATCGGGCTCGAAATCACCACGATCAAAGACGTGACGCCGATTCCGCATAACGGTTGCCGCCCGCGCAAGAAACGCCGCGTCTGACTCTCAATTTTCAACTCTCAACTCTCAACCAAACCATGGCAAGATACACCGGTCCCCGCGTTCGCATCAGCCGCCGTTTCGGCACGCCGATTTTTGGTCCGACAAAATACCTGGAGCGCCGCAACTACGGTCCCGGCGTGCACGGCCCGAAATCGCGTCGCAAACACACGGATTATGGCCTGGGTTTGATTGAAAAACAAAAGTTGCGTTATTACTACGGCTTGCTCGAACGCCAGTTCCGCGGTGTCTATGAAAGGGCGCTGAAACGCCGTGGTGTCACCGGCGAACAGATGTTGCAGATATTGGAGACGCGCCTCGACAACGTGGTCTTTCACCTTGGCTTGGCGAACACGCGCGCGGCGGCGCGCCAGATGGTTTCGCACGGCCACGTCACCGTCAACGGCCGCAAAGTGAACATCCCGTCCTACGGCCTGAAAGTGAACGACGCGGTGGGCGTTAAAAGTTCCAATGTGTCGCGCCAGTTGGCAACGAAGAACCTGGAAATGGCCACGAGCCGCGCGGTGCCGGATTGGCTGTCCCTGAACAAGGAAGAATTCAAGGGCACCGTGATGCGCATTCCAACGCGCGACGAAATCCAGCCGATTGCCAATGAGCAGGCGGTAGTCGAATTTTATTCCCGCTAAATCGCAAAATAAAAAAACAATTATACGGACTTGGCCTGGCGCGGGAATAAATGAGCCGGGAAAGTCAGATTAAAATTGTTGAAAGGAAAACAGTATGCCAGTTCGTCTAGGACGATTCGAAATGCCCAAGCGGTTGACCAAGGAAGATTCAACCGCCACCGAAACTTACGCCAAATTTGTCGCCGAACCGTTTGAAACCGGTTACGGCCACACCGTCGGCAACTCCGTGCGCCGCGTGTTGCTGTCTTCGCTCGAAGGCGCGGCCATCACCTCGATGAAGGTGGATGGCGCCATGCACGAATTTGCGACCATTGACGGCGTGGTCGAGGACGTGACCGACATCGTGCTCAACCTGAAAAAGATCAAGTTCAAGGCGCATTCGCGCGACGAACAGACGCTGTTGCTGTCGGTGAACAAGGACGGCCCGGTGACCGCGGCTGATATCCAGCTCAACCAGAACGTCGAACTGGTCAACCCGGACCAGCCCATCTGCACGCTCGACAAGAAAAAGAAGTTCGAGATGGAATTGGCGGTGAAAATCGGGCGCGGCTTTTGTCCGAGCGACGAAAACAAGAAGCCCGGCCAGGCCATTGGCGTGGTCGCCATTGATTCGCTGTTCTCGCCGGTCACACGCGTACGTTACGCCGTGGAGGCCGCGCGCGTCGGCCAGCGTACCGATTATGATCGCCTGATCCTGGAAATCTGGACGGATGGGCGCATTTCACCCGACGACGCGCTCACGCAGGCCTCGGCCATTTTGCAGCATCACCTCGACGTCTTCGTCGGTTACGACAAGAACGCCGTCGAATTCGAAGAAGCGGTGGACAAGCAGGACGAGGAAAAGACGAAGATGAAGAAGCTCCTCAACATGAGCGTCAACGAAATCGAGCTCAGCGTCCGTGCCGCCAACTGCCTGAACAACGCGAACATTACTACCGTCGGCCAACTGGCGATGAAGACCGAGCAGGAAATGCTCAAGTACCGCAATTTCGGCAAGAAATCGCTGAACGAAATCAAAGAGAAACTCCAGGCTTTGGGCTTGTCCCTCGGCATGAACTTCGAGCCGGGCCTGCTGGACACGCCGGTCAAGGAAGTTCCGGAGAACAATTAAGGCCAGTCTATGCGACATCTCAGACGAACGGCCAAACTCGGTCGCAGCCCCGAGCATCGCAACGCGATGCTGGCGAACCTGGTTTGCAGCCTCATCAAACACAAACGCGTGACCACGACGCTCGGCCGGGCAAAAGCCGCGCGTCCGGTCGCCGAGAAGATTGTCACGCTCGGCAAGCGCGGCACCATTTCGGCCCGCCGGCTCGCCGCCGCCCGATTGCACACCCGCGGCACGAGCGAGCAACTCACCAAGGACGAACGCCGCAAATGGCGCGCCGAGGAAGATATCGTGCGCATCCTGTTTGAGGAAATTGCACCCGCGTTCAAGGAACGCAACGGCGGTTACACGCGCATCGTCAAGATGGACCAGCGGCAGGGTGACGCCGCGCAGTGGGCGATTCTGGAGTGGGTGGATTATACAGCACCCGCGCCGGTGGAGGAGGAAACGACGCCCGCCGAGGAAACCAAGCCGACCGAGGCCGAGCCGGCGGAAGCTAAATCGGCAGAAACCAAGGACGAAAAGAAGTAAGGCGTTTGGAATTTTTCACAAGCCCGCTCATCCGAGCGGGCTTTTTTGTTTTGGAGTGCGCGGACATGTCCGCGCTTTGCTTCGACGCGACATGTCGCGTCGAGGAAAGCGGCGACGTGTCGCCGCACTCCAAGGGATGGCACCTAAATTCATTGGTATGAAATCTGCCAAATTGCCGTGGACAAAGGACCGGCCCGGGCATAAGGTCAATTCCGTGAATCCCAGCAGGCTGCGAAATCCCGGAGACAGATTTCGAACCAGTCGCCTGCGCAGCTCATTTAAATATTGGGCCAAATTCCACGATGAGTGACAGCGCGCCAGTTATTGAGATGTTTCTGACTCGCCTTCGGCAGGAGTTGCCGGAGTTAGCAACGTCGGTTGGCGATGCGGTTCCAGATGGTTTGGGTAATTTTACCCTGTTTGAAGTTCCGTGCCCATCGAATCCAGATAGATGCTGACTTGGCGTTCTTTTCCGTGGCGAGTGTTTCGAGATTTATTTTTCAGTCGCTGAGGCCAGAGGCCCGGCGGAGTGGCAGATTCACATCGGGAGCGATTTAGCCAGTTCGGTGTCGGAGGCGATTCGTTATCTCCGGGGCATTATCACCGGCAGCATTTTGATTGATATTTTTCGCTATCGGTGGTTTTGGTTTCAGCCTTACTATTTGGCGTTCTTTCGAGAGGCGTCACGTCATGCAAGAGGTCGCATTGTTCAGACGCTTTCGTGGAGAGATTCTAAAAAGGACAACCATGTGGCCTAAAGCCGCGTCAGATTTTTAGCGACGATTTCTTGGAGCAGTCAGCACAGAAAGCGAGGTAAAACGGCTCTTTAATTTCCATGCTGAATTAAAAACCGCCAAGCATGCCAGACAGGAAGGCAAACGACACCACAATGACGATGACCAGCGCAATGATCCACCACAGCCAGGAAATTCCATGCGGTTTGGCGCGTCCGGCGCCGAATTCCTCTTTCACGAATTTGTTGTAATCAAATTCCTCGCCCGGCAACCCGAGATTGTCAGCGTGCGCCTTTTCCGACCAGCCGGTTTGTTCATCCGAACCGCACTCCGGGCAAGACTTGGCCTTCGGCGGGATTTCTGCGCCGCAGTTGGGGCAAACCTCAGGGGACATTTACGATATAGGATTTACGATTTACGCGCGCTGCGATTTTTCGCAAATGTCGGATAATGCGGGACTCGTAAATCGTATATCGCAAATCGCAAATCACCCGCTGGCGCTCGCGTATTCCTCGTCCGTCGTCAATTCCAGGCCCATGAGGATGTAATCGTGCGAGATGGCCTGCATGTCCTTGACGTAATTCTCCAGGCGCAAAAGCTGGCTGAAGCCAAGCAAGGCGAACATCTTGATGGCCGCCGCCTGTTCGCCGATGAATTCTGCCTCAACCTTCTCCAAGCCCACCTGCCGGGCGATGTCCACGATTTCCGAAACCAGCGCGCTCGCCAGGCCGCGTCCGCGGTTTTGCGGATGCACCAGCACGCTCACCCGGCCGATGTGCCGTCGCCAGCCGCCCAGTTGCTGGTGCAAGGTCGCGTCACCGACGATTTTGCCGCCGATCAGCGCCACCAGCGGCAGGTTGCGGCCGTAGTCAATGTTCTGGCACCAGTCGCGGATGACTTCAATTTCCGTTACGCGATGTTTGATAAACATTCGCTCCGGCTCGGGGATGCCCTGGAACAGTTGGTGAAAATCCTTCTCGTCATCGCGGCGCAGCGGACGCAACGTCGCTTTCGTCCCGTCTTTCAACGCAATGACTTTCGGAAACTTCTGGAGTTCGAGTTCAATGGTGAATGACATGGCTTTTGCCCTTTCGCCCGCAATTTATGCCACCCGCCGAGTCAGCCGTCAACCCATCCTTGGCGGATTAGCCGCGGATGCCGGAGCCGTGCTTGATGAAGCGACTGTTGATTTCCGCCGGGTCCAGGCTCCAGCGCGAAGCCAGCAGGGGAATTTTTCTCGCATTGGCTTCGGCATCGGTAATGGTCGCCGAATTATCTCCGTAGGCCGAACATTTCATGCCCAGTTCAATTTCCGGCAGGGTCTTGGCGCCCTGGTTCCAAACCGTTTCGTTCACCCAGGCATACGCACGGGTGACGCAACCTTCATCCACTCGCGCCCAGGCGTGATGCTGCAGAATCGCATTGGCGTGGAAGTACTGAACATGGCCCAGCCGGCGGCTCAGCGCGACCAAAAAATGAAAACATCCGTCCACGTCGTCGCTGGGGTTCGGCAGACCCGGACCGGTGACGATGACCCAGCCATGCACCTGCGGACTGATGAAGAAGTCGCGTCCACCCGACATGCCCTCCGACCAGGAATCCACCGTGGCGCGATTCGGTCCCAAGGCGCTTTGGACGGCTTTGGGATTGGCCGAGCGGATGGCCAGCCAGGTCGTCGGGCGCCGAAGGAAAGGAGGGAAGAACAAAATAGAATATTTATTCGGAGCGTTGACAGACTGGAGATTCAAATAATACGAACGGCGGTGCATCGCGTATATCAACGCCAGGAAAATGATCCCCATACCCAGCGCCAGACCATGCAGCGCCAGCCACATCAGCTGCATCCAATCCGCAGAACTCATAAGCCCACTTTACACCTGTATCAACGAAGATTTCAATGAAAATCGGCAGGGAAGTTGCTGTCGCGCAATCCGCTACAGCCGTAGTTCTCAGATAACGCTATAGCTTCAATCGTTCTGCGGCTGGCAGCCGATAGCCAAATCCACACGCTCTTTTCAGGGAGAAGTTTCCCCGACAAAGTTCGCGCAGAGAATTCCTGAAGCCGGGATAGGTAGGGCGCGTCACTCCGTGCGCGCCGTTTCGGAATCCAAGCGCGCTCTTTCACGCGCGCGGCGCGCAGAGGACTGCGCTCCATACCTTTTTCGGGTTCAGCCGATAAGAATTAAAATCGCCACGCCGATCGCGGTCGTCACGATGGTTACGGGAATCCCGATTCTCGCATAATCCCAGAAACCGATTTTGATGTGATGTCGCGCCGACTCGACGACGATGATGTTGGCCACGGAGCCAAGAATGGTGAGGTTGCCTGCAAACGTGGTAACCAGCGCCATGACTTTCCACATCAGTTCGGGGTTGGCAAAGCCGGGAATCCATTTGCCCGCCACCAGGACGAACGGCACGTTGGAAAAAATGTTCGAACCGACGATGGAAAACCAGGTCAGGTTCCACGCCTGTGCCGCGGTGCTCGTGCCGAACCACCCGTGCAGTCGCTGATAAATCTGGTCGGGCAAACCGGTGCTGGCAAGTCCTTCGACCACGACAAAGAGACCGGCGAAGAAAAACAACAGGTTCCAGTCCACGAGCCGGAACACTTCGTGCGTATCGCGTCGCGCCAGCACCATCACCAGCGCCGCGCCGGCCAGCGCGGTCCACGAAAGGTTGAGTCCGGCCAGAAATCCGCCAAACACCAGAGCGAGCACACCGAAGGTCAGTACAATAAGCCTCCGGTCCGCCCGGCGCGGAGCGGTCTCGAGACGCTGAATTGACACAACGCGAAGTGTATTACGAAAGGCAAAGCGGAGGATCGCGTATTCGACAAGCAGTCCGGCAATGGAAGCTGGCAACAGCGACAAAGAAAAGTTGGCAAAGGGAATTTTGGACAGGTGCCCGATGATCATGTTTTGCGGATTGCCAACCAGCGTGCAGGCGCTGCCAACGTTTGCGCTCATGGCCAGGGCCAGCAGGTAAGGCAACAGCGGCAATCGTCCGCGCACGACCACCGTCACGACCAATGGCGTCAGCATCAGGCAAATCGTGTCGTTCACCAGCAACGCGGACAGGACGCTCGCGGTGAGCACGAGATAGAGCAGCAAGCGTTGTGGTGTCCTAGCGATGCGCAACACCCAATCGGCCGTCCATTCAAAAAACCCGGCGATGTAAAGATACGCGGAGATGAGGCTCATGCCGAGAAGGAGCACAAGCGTGTCGTAATCCACTGCGCGATAGGCCTGTTCCGGCGTGAGCACGCCGCAGGCGATCATCAACACTGTGCCCAGCAATGCGGCCGCTGGACGATTTAACGGCAGGATGTGCAATTGCCGTCCGCTGAGGAGCAGGTAGGTCAGCCCGAAAATCGCGATGGCGACGAATTCCTTTGAGTGCATGGAGCGGGTTAGCGATTCCTGAACCCGCGCTTCAAAGCAGGGCGCCGGCAATTGTACGGAGCGCGGACAACTTCGTCCACACGCGTAGCGCAGACTGACAGTCTGCCGTATCGCAGATTGGCAATCTGCGAAATGCCGCAAAGCCGAACACCTTGCCGACTGCCAGTCGGCGAAACAGCAGAGTTCCACTCTGCGCTACGCCAAACAGTGCCCGCTGTCTCATGGAAAGAATACCTGGCTGGCATCACGAATCCTTGCGCGGGAAGAGCGGCACCGGCTCGCCGATTTTGTGACCGGCGGACAACCCGCCCCAGACTGCTTCGGAGAATTTGTCCGGCGCACCGTTGAGACCGAGTTGCGCGTAAATCTTCTGCGCCGTTCCGGGCAGGAACGGCCAAAGCAAAACCGCGAGCACGCGGCAGGTTTCAGCCAGATTATAAAGCACCTCATCGAGCCGTTTGGCCTGGGCCGGATCTTTGGCCAACTTGAACGGCGCGGTATGATCCACGTATTGGTTCGCGCGAGTAACAAGTCCCCAGATACTTTGCAACGCAGCCTGAAGTTGGTTTCGTTTCAGCAACGTGCCGGTCTCGTCCGCTGCTTTGGCGGCGTCCGGTCCCAACTCGTCATGCCGCGGCGGCACCACGCCGTTGCGATAGCGCTTCAGCATTGAGAGTGAGCGATTGACGAGATTGCCCAAACCGTTGGCGAGTTCCGCTTGGTAACGCGCCTTGAACCCGGCGTCCGTCCAGTTACCGTCCGGCCCGATGTCCAGTTCGCGCAAAACGTAATAACGAAAAGCGTCCAGGCCCCATTCGTTGATGACCGCGATGGGGTCAACGATGTTGCCCGTGCTCTTGCTGATTTTTGCGCCGTCCTTTTGCCACCAGCCGTGGACGAGAATTTGGTTCGGCAGCGGCAGGCCCATCGCCTTGAGCATAATCGGCCAATAAACCGCGTGAAATTTCAGGATGTCTTTGCCGATGACGTGAATATCGGCAGGCCAGAGTCGGAACTGGGCACTGGCATCTGGCGTCTTGGGTTGCGCACCCCGCGCGTCGTTCCCTAGAACCGAGATCCCAGACCCCAGACCCAAGCCAGGATCGCCGTGGGCCGCGGGGACGCTGATGTAATTCACGAGCGCGTCGAACCAGACATAGGTGACAAAGTCCTTGTCGAAGGGCAGGGGAATGCCCCAGTTCAATCGTGCCGCCGGTCGCGAAATGCACAGGTCTTCGAGTTTGTTATTTTTCAAAAACCCGAGCACCTCGTTGCGCCGATAATCGGGCTGAACAAACGACGGATTCTTCTCGAGATAATCAATCAGCCATTGTTGCTGTTCGCCCAGCTTGAAGAAATAATTGTCTTCCTTCAGTTCGATCACTTCGCCGTAGCTGGGGTCGAAGGTCCCGTCGGGACGGCGGTCCTTGTCGGTCAGGAAGGTTTCCTCTTTGGTCGAATAAAATCCGGAGTAGGTTTGTTTGTAGATCTGGCCGGCGGCGAACACTTTGGCGAGGCTGGCCTGGACAATCGCCTTGTGCCGCGGCTCGGTGGTGCGGACGAAATCGTCGTTGGTCAGCTCCAGTTTTTTGGCGAAGGCCTGCCAATCGGCGGCGAGCCGGTCGCAATAAGCTTGCGGCGCCTTGCCTTCAGCAGCAGCAGCCTGCTGGACCTTCTGGCCGTGCTCGTCCAGGCCGGTCAGGAAAAATACTTCCTGTCCCGAACTCCGCCGCGACCGCGCGATGACATCAGCGACAATTTTCTCGTAGGCATGGCCGAGATGCGGCTGCCCGTTGACGTAATCAATCGCGGTGGTGATGTAGAACCGTTTGTTCATTGTCGAACGCATAATCTGGCGCACAAACGGAGTAATAGCAATGCTGCGCCGTAATTCATGGGGCAATCATGCTTGCTGCAAGGTGGTTTCGGGTTATAATGCCTTTCGGCTGTGGCGGAAAACCAGCCGTAAACGAAAACCGCATGAACAGAGAACTTTCAGACTTCGCCGTGCGCCTGCGCGGGATTATTTCTTCGTTGGTAGCAGCCGAGGTGACGAGGCTCAAAAATTCGGAATCACTTGGTGAAATTTCAACTCCCCTTGGAACAGAGCCTCCTTACGTCGGCTCCTACAAGTATTTCGATTCTCTCGCCCTCGAACTGTTCGCACTCCAGTTCAAATACAATTCCGCATACCAAAAGGTTTGCCGGGCGAGAAGGGTCACACCGGAACTTGTCGAACATTGGACACAAATTCCCGCCGTGCCGACAGCCGCGTTCAAGGAATTGGATCTGTCCTGCATGGCCCCAGGCGAACGCACGTCTGTATTCCATTCTAGCGGGACCACCGAACAAAGGCCGAGCCGACATTATCATTGCCGGGAGTCGCTGAGAATATATGAGGCGTCGCTGTTGTCGTGGTTCGTGCATAACGTCCTGTCCGATTTACGATTTACGACTTACGATTTACGATTGATTTGCCTTACGCCGCCGCCGGAACTGGCGCCGCATTCCTCGCTCGTCCACATGTTTGAAACCGTCCGACAAAAAATTGGTGGGGCGAGAGTACCCGCGAGCCGGAATGAGTTCCTGGGCAGAACCGCACCCGACGGTTCCTGGACCCTGGATTTTGACACCGTGCTCGCCGCGCTGAACTCGTCACTCGTCACTCGACCCTCGACTCTTCTTTTAGGCACCGCCTTTTCCTTCGTTCATTTGCTCGATTTTCTGGCGGAGAAACATTTGCGTTTCAAACTGCCGACGGGTTCACGCGTAATGGAGACCGGCGGCTACAAGAACCGTTCGCGCTCGATGCCGAAAGCGGAATTGCACGAGCTCATCACCGAACGGCTTGGCGTTCCTCCCGAAAACATCATTTGCGAATACGGCATGAGCGAACTCAGTTCCCAGGCATACGACTGCGTGGCGATTGGCTCAGTTGTCCCTCACCCCGGCCCTCTCCCCAAGGAGAGGGAGAATAGCAGCCAGTCGGTTGGCAAAACCACGGTGCCTGGAAATTTCAAGGAGCGGCCTTTGCTGTTCCCACTCCCGCCGGAAGAGGGTCAGGGTGAGGGGAAACGCGGCATCCATCCTCCATCCTCCATCCTCCATCCTCGTTTTTTTCGCTTCCCTCCCTGGGCCCGTGTTCAAATCATCTTGCCGGAAACCGGACGCGAAGTGGCGGATGAGGAGACCGGTTTAATTCGCGTGTTCGATCTGGCAAATGTCTTTTCCGTCATGGCGATTCAGACGGAAGATCTGGGCGTTCGCCGCGAGGATGGATTTGAATTGATTGGCCGAGCAAGACTGGCCGAGCCGCGTGGCTGTTCGCTGATGAACGCATGAACTTGCCGAATTATTTCCTCGCCGATTTGCCGCCGGAGGCCGTTTTGTCACCGGCCATGATCGCGGAGGCGTGCCAGACTCTGAAGCGCAACCGTGAACACTACCTCGCACACCGCACGACGCACCAGCTCATAGAAGTTCTGGTCGAAGTTGCCAAAGGCTGGCTGCAACCAGATAGCCGTTTCCAGAAAATCGCATTGGATTCCGGGCCGGCCGAGACCGGATTTTCGCAAGCAACTCTTGCGAAAGGCCTGGACAATTTTTTCCGCCAGTTCACTCCGGAGAATTTTTCGAAATTGCTCGAACAGGACCTGGGTGGCTGCGACGCCATCGTCGCAAACGGGGCGACGGGGCGTCACCGCCACCTATGGCACGGGCCGGAATTGCTCGTTCACATCGCTGCGGGCAGCATTCCGAATCCGACCCTGATGAGTATCGTGCTTGGTTTGCTGGCGAAGTCGGCGCAATTCGTTAAATGCGCCAGCGGGTCGGCGTTTTTGCCGCGGCTCTTTGCACATTCGATTTACGACGCCGACCCAAAACTCGGCGCGTGTCTCGAAATCGCCGAATGGCGCGGCGGCGATGCGGAGTTGGAAGCGGCGCTATTTGCACGGGCAAATTGCGTGACGGCGGCTGGCAGCGACGAAACGCTCGGAGCAATCTGCCAGCGATTGCCCGTCAGCGCCCGGTTCCTCGGTTATGGTCATCGCGTCAGCTTTGGTTTTGTGGCCCGGGGAGTCTTGGGGGGACACCATTTGGATCGGGTTGCGGCGAACGCGGCGGATGACGTGGTTGCGTGGAACCAGCTTGGTTGCCTTTCGCCCCACGTGATCTATATCCAGTCCTCCGGCGAAACTTTGCCGGAGAAATTTGCGGCCTTGCTCGCCGACGAACTGGAACAACGGGAACGAACCGAGCCACGCGGTGAGCTGCCGGCGGAAGATGCCGCGGCCATTGCCTCGCGCCGCGCGATTTACGAGGTGCGGGCGGCGCATTCGCCGGACACGCGGATGTGGCTCAGCCAAAATTCAACGGCTTGGACAGTGGTTTTTGAGGCGGATCCGCGGTTCCAGACGTCGTGCTTGAACCGTTTTGTTTATGTGAAAGCCGTGGAAGGCGCGTCCGAGATGTTGCATCATGCCGAAGCCGTTCGCGGCAAAGTCTCGACGGTGGGGGTCGCCGCGCTGGAAAGCCAGGTGGAAGAGTTGGCGAGGCAACTGGCGCGTTGGGGCGTGACGCGGGTGTGTCCGCTCGGCCAGATGCAAAATCCGCCGCTGACGTGGCGGCACGACGGCCGCCCGGCGCTGGGAGATTTGGTGACGTGGACGGATGTGGAAATTCAATGAAGAAGGGAGAATGCAGAATGAAGAAGCGTTGTCAGCGCCCGTTGAGCGACATTGTCTTTTTCTGCATTCTTCATTCTGCCTTCTCACTTTATGAAAATGGAATTGCGAAAGACGTTTCAGTTTGAGGCGGCGCATCTGCTGCCGCGCTTGCCGAAATCACACAAATGCCGGCGGCTGCACGGACACAGCTTCAAAGTGGACATTGTCGTGACCGGCGAATGCGACCCAAAGCTCGGCTGGCTCATGGATTACGCGGACATTTCCGCCGCATTTAAACCCATTTGGGAAAAACTGGATCACCGTTATCTCAACGAAATCCCCGGTTTGAATAATCCGACGAGCGAAGAAATCGCCGTCTGGATTTGGGAGCGATTGAAACCGAAGCTGCCGTTGCTTACCGAAGTGGTCGTAGCCGAAACCTGCTCCGCGCGATGTGTTTATCGGGGAGAGTAGCGGAGAAACCGAACGGCCCCTCGCCCCATCCCTCTCCCCGCTGGGCAGGGAGAGGGTGTCCGCAGGACCGGAGAGGGGTTGGTTCAGCTGGGACTGCGAGCTTTTCAACTACGGTTGAAGAACCATGTTCGTGCCGGTAACTGGGTCTTGCGGAACGGTTTTGAGATAATCCGGCACCAAATCGCTGACAGTGGCCGGCGGTTTGCCGTTGTCCAATTCGTAGGCTCGGGCAGCGAAGGCAATCATCAATTGCCGCAACTTCATTCGTTGTTTATTAAATCTTTCTTCGCCTTTTTGAACGGCTTTATTCAAGGATTTGCGTGATACTATCCTGACAAGTTCATACCGCATTCCCGGATAGGCCCGGCGCGACCAACCGCGTTCCTGTTGCATGACTGCATCCCAGCTTTGACTTTGAGCATCCAGCGTTTCCAGCGTTCTGGCCGTATCGCGGCAGGATTCTGCGTCCAGTTGTTTAACGAGTTGCTGCAAGCCCGCTACGCCAATAGCTTCAATGGCGGTGCCGACCAGTTGATCAATAACGACACCGCCACGCGCTGCTTCGGTGCCCAGGTGAATGGCGTCGAGATAAAACTCCGCGGCGTCCGTGGGTCGGCCTTCCATCGCAGCCAGTCTGCCTTCTGCGCCCAGAAACTGCGCCAACCGCTTGAAACCGGCGAGTTCGTCGAGATGGTTCGCCATGTATGCGTCAGAGAACTGGAGCGGTACCCGGCATTGATTGGTCAGACCGCTGCGCAGCAACTGGAGGGCAGCCGCGTTCTTTGTAACGAGTTCCCGCAATTGCGCTTCGTTCATTTCAACGTAATCGCCAACGTCGGTCGTTATCGCCTTTCCAGCCTTGGCCAATGCATCGTATCCGTTGGGGTTGGGCAGGGGGGCCACGGGCGGCAGCGGCTCGGCATTCCAAAAAAACAGGAGACCAAGAAAAAATAAAAACGGCGATGACAGAATCAAGAGCGTAATCAACCAGTTGCGGGTCTTGCGGGTCATACCGGAGGCAGCTTGGCAAAAAATCCGCCGCCGTCAATCATTCGACGCGAAGTATGGCTGCTGAACAACCCCTGAGTTTGCACGCAAATAAGGTAGGGCGCGGCACTCCGTACGCGCCAAGGGCCGGCAGCGCCCGCCCGCCCTGCCAACAGCCTCTACCCCTTGCTGTGATGCAGTTCGGTGTGGACTTTGGCCACGCCCTTGGCCAGCTCGTCCCAGTCCGGCTCGCTGGTTTCCCAACCGCCGCTGAAACGCACTGCGCGAACAGCCTGCGCCGCTTTGAACCCCATCGCGGCGAGCACGTGCGACGGTTCCTCTTTGCCAGTGGTGCAGGCCGAGCCGGTGGACACCGCGAAACCCGCTTTGTCGAGTTTCACCACCCATTGATGTTTGCGGTCGCCTTCGGGCATGAGCGCCGAAACGGTGTTCCACAGGCGCGGTTGATTCGCGCCCACGATGGTCGTGGCGGGCACCGCGTGTAAGAGTTGCCGCTCGAAATTGTCGCGCCACACGCCGTGTAAAATGTGTTCGTTGCGGGCAATTTGTTTTTCCCGGATTTCCAAGGCTGTCACCATGGCGACAATGGTCGAGACATTTTCCGTTCCGGCGCGGCGGCCGCCTTCCTGCTTGCCACCCAGGAGCAGGGGAGCGAACTGGCTGCGATGCGGCACTTTTAGAAAGCCGATGCCACGCGGCCCGCCGAATTTGTGTGCCGCGCCCGTCAGAAAATCGCATTCGCCGAGTCCCCTGGCGGGCAGCTTGCCAATCCATTGCACCGCGTCACAAAAGAACGGCACTTCATATTGCCGGCAAATCGCCATCGCCTCGCGCCACGGCTGGATCACGCCGGTTTCATTGTTCGCGGCCATGACACTGACCAGGCCCGGACGTGTGTCGGCCAGTTCAAGCGTGAGCCAGTCCAGATCAATCACGCCTTCGCGGGTGACGGGAATTATCCTCGCGCGCCTGCCGAAATAATGCTGCGAAGATTCCATGACGCACGGATGTTCGATGGCGGAAATCCACACCTCGCTTTTCGCGTCCAGCGCGTGGGCAAAGTGGTGCAGAACGGTGTTGTTGGCCTCGGTGGCTCCGCTGGTCCAAATGACGTCCAGCGGATGACAGCCGATCAACGCCGCGAGTTTTTCGCGTGCCTCAGTCATGGCCCGCGCCGCCCTTGCGCCGAACTGATGCATGCTCGACGGGTTGCCGCCGGTTTTTTCGGTGGCTTCCAGCCAGGCTTGGCGCGCCTCGCGTATCACCGGCGCGGTGGCGTTGTAATCAAAGTAAATCATCAGCCGGATTAGATACGATGGGACGCGAAACTGGCGAGTCTTTTATAGCAGCACCCGCGTCGGTTTCTACCTTTCCGCCAACGAAGTTGGGGGAGTCGGACGGGCCGGGCGTACGATTGACATCATTGGCTGTGGGCTCTTAATTTCGACAGAATCTTTTTATGCGCGGAACTGAAGGCCAGTTGGTCCATTTGCGCGAGCGTGCGCCAGACGCCAATGGTTTCGGAGGGGCGTGTTACACGAGCCCCTGACTTTCTCGATTTTAAATGGGGACTCGTATCACTCGTGCCGCCGAAATCCGCGTGCCAGGCTTCCAGCGTGATGCGATAGCGCATGATAGAATGTTTGATGGTGCAGAGCGGTTCGATTACGCGAAGCTCGGCCCCGCCAAATTGTTTTGCCGCGAGCTTTGCGTCAAATGTTCCGTCGAGAATTTCTTCATTCGGAAATTCCCACAAATGCGCGTTCACCACGCCGGCGGGCCGTTGCCGGACCAGAAAATGTCCGTTCCGCTGGACAATGAACGCGACGAAATGCCGGTGGGTCGTCGTCAGTCGTCGGCCAACATTCGGCAATTCTTCAACGCGATTTTCTCGGAACGCAACGCAGAACCGTTTGGCCGGGCAAATCCGGCATTGCGGATTTCGCGGCGTGCAGATTAATGCGCCAAGTTCCATGAGGGATTGGTTGAAATGCGAACAATTCCAATTTGTGGTGGGGGGAGAGTCCCCGCAGGCCGTTCGGTAGGGCGCGGTGTCCCCACCGCGCCGCGGTGGGCTGGGGACAGCCCACCCTACCAAATCGCTCGCCAGTGCCCACAACCGCGCATCCGTGTTCTTCTCACGCGGATTTTCCGCAATCCCGAAAATGCGTGTCAGCACGCGAATCACGTTCCCATCGAGAATTGGTGTTGGTTGGTTGAACGCGATGCTGCAAATCGCGCCGGCGGTGTAACGACCGATACCTGGCAGGGCGAAGACTTCATCGTATTTTTCCGGAAACTTGACGCATTTTAGAAATGGTTGCGACTGCAATGGTGAACGTCGGGAATTCCCCCTCATCCGCCCTGCGGGCACCTTCTCCCCCACCGGGGGAGAAGGCCGGGTTGAGGGGGCACGATTGACGATAGCTTGCGCAGCTTTCTGCAAGTTGCGAGCGCGGGTGTAATAACCGAGCCCTTCCCAAAGTTTATGAATTTTGTCCGGGCTGGCCTTGGCAACCGCCTCAATCGTTGGCAATTCGCGCATCCAGCGTTTCCAGTAAGGCAGGACGGTTTTGACCTGTGTTTGCTGGAGCATGATTTCGGAAACCCAGATGGCGTAAGCATCGCGGGTACGGCGCCAGGGCAAATCGCGCGCGTTCGCAGCAAACCAGCGAAGCAAAAGTGGAACAAGCTTTGCCGGTTTTGAGTTTTGAGTTTTGAGTTTTGAATTCAATGACAGCGAAATTATTGCCGCAAAGAGGCACAAAAGCCGCAAAATTCTGTCCGGTAGTGGCACAGGCGACCCGCCTGTGTTTAGTTCAAAAATCGGAAAGCGCAAAGAATCACGGGCGGGACGCCCATGCCACTAAAAACTTTTTGTGTTCTTTGCGTCCTTTGCGGCTAAACTTTTCCTGTGCAACCGCTGAGTTCGTACACGTGCAAGCTCACCGACGCCCAGGCATCGGCGCTCGACGCCGCTTTGCGCGCGCGCAACTGGAAGTCCCGGACGGTCCCCTACGCGCGGTTCGCCTTCGAGTCGGACAAGTGCAACGTGGTTTTTTACGAGAGTGGCAAGCTGGTCGTGCAGGGCAAAGGCACGCAGGAATTCATCGAGTTCCTGCTCGAACCGGAAATTCTCAAGCAGGCGAAGCTCGGCTACGAAACCATTCTGAACCCCGAACTGCTCGCGCCGCGCATCGGTGTGGACGAAAGCGGTAAGGGCGATTTCTTCGGACCGCTCTGCATCGCTGGGGTTTACATCAACGAAGGCGTCGTCAAGGCGTGGCAGGGCGCTGGCATCCGCGATTCGAAGAACATTTCCAGCGACAAGAAAATCGCCGAGCTGACGGAAAAAATCCGCAAAACACCAGGTTGCGTGGTCGATACTGTCACGATTGGCAACGAAGCCTACAACCGGCTTTACACCAAAATGAAGAGTGTGAACACGATCCTGGCGTGGGGCCATGCGCGGGTGATTGAAAATCTGATGGGCCAGCGGCAGCAGATGAATCCCGAGCCGGTCAAAGCCATCAGCGACCAGTTCGCGTCGAAAAAAGAAGTGGTGGCCAAGGCGCTGATGTCATTGGGACGCGAAATCGAACTGGTGCAGCGTCATCGAGCGGAAGAAGACCTGGCGGTGGCGGCGGCGTCAATTCTGGCACGGGACGGATTTGTAAAAGGGCTGGGGAGACTGGAAAAGCAATTCAATTTGGAATTGCCCAAGGGCGCTTCGAGTGCCGTGGATGAAGTAGCAAAGAAATTTGTGGCCGAGCAGGGCGCCGACAATCTAGTGAAAATTGCCAAACTGCATTTCCGTACAGCGTTCCGTGCCCAGGGTTTGCCGGAACCACCAAAGAAGGAATGGCGGAAGCAATAACTACGGTTATTATTTGAGATTTTTCTTGGCCGAAATTTGAATGGAAATTTCGAGAGCGCTGCGCAGTTCGGCATCCGTCTCCGTCTCAAGACATCGCTGGAGAAGTTCATAGGCTTTGCGTCGTATGACTCTGTCCTTTGCATGGTGAGCCAGACTGCCAATGCACTTTTCGACGCGCCCCCGGATTTCAACATCGGCGTGCCCCGTCAAAGGTTCAAGCAAGTCATAGCTGGCTCCCTCAAATTCCGTAAGCGTGTGCCAGGTTTCGTTCTTGTTTTTGGCTTTTGACAGAAGAGAATCAAACATCGGTTTGAAGGCACGGGTATCCTTCCGCTTTACCAAAGCATGCGCCGCGACCCCGGCGCAATAGCCACCGCCCTCAAGTAATTTCAAAAGTAATTGAGCGCTCGGTTCGTCATCGTAGGCAGCCAAAGCCCCGACGGCACTGGTGTTGGCGCCAAAGCCGCCGCGCTTCATTTGCTCCAAAAGGGCTTGAGCGTACGGATCTTTATTTTTCTCCAGCTCTGAAATGGCATCGGGGTCAGGCGGTCGCAAGCCCTCGGCCGCCTCGGCCATCAGCGCTTCGAGGGCTTCCGGCGGATGCAAAAGCTCCAACGAACTGGCAGCATGCCAAGTCACTTCCGGCGTTGGATCATTTAGCGCTTCGATAAGCGCATCGACAGCCTCCTTTACGCCCAACCGCCCAAGTTGATGGGTGGCTTTGCAGCGTTCCCACCAATCATCTGATTTAAGTTTTTTCAGCACCTTCGAAAGCTCGGGCACTTTTTCACGCCGGCGAATGCGACGCTCTGGCTTGGTCGGAGCGTCGAGATAAACGATGGGCAATTCACCCGGAACCGGAGTCCGTTCGAGCGGCTGGTCCAGTTCTTCACACATCCAATCCGCAAACGAACGATAGCGGGTTGCGCCAGGACTCGAATTTGAAAAAAACCACGCTTCCCATTCTCCATCCGGCCAGATAACCATCGGATTGAGCAACACGACAGCATCGTCTCCGATTTCGCTGATGCAGAGCGCTTGCGCAAGATGCTTGATTTCAAATTCGGCGCAGTCTTGCTTCGCGTAATCGAAGTAATCTTTTTCCATCACGGGAAGCGGCTCCGCAGTCATTTGATAGGCTTCATACCAGTCTTTGTGTTCCTTGCGGAACCAACGGATGTTTTCGACAGCGCGGATGACTGGCGTGGTGTCGGAAGTAAACCGCCAACCATTGCTGGCTTTTAAAAATGCCCGATAGGATGGAGGCAACTCTATTTTTAATCGCTCTTCCGCTGCGACCAGTTGTTGTTCTGAAGCGCCGTTATTTCCGGGCCATTTATCCGCACCGACTGCTGCTGCATATTTTTTCAAGGACAGTAGCCACTCTTCTGGGTTTGACATCCCGTGCATGCGGACAATTCCATCAGGAAATGCATCGACGTCAAGCGTAAGCATATCGCCGAAGAGTTTGAGCCGATTTACATCGGCTGTTACAATCGGGTGAATGGCCAAGCCTAATGTCATCGAATTGCCCGGCTGCGAGCCGATTCCGATTTTGTATGAGGACCGGTCGGCGCTGGCGATTGACAAGCCGCGCGGCTGGATGCTCGCGCCGGTGGCGTGGCAGAACACGTCGCGCAATTTGCAGGCGGCCATCGAATCCTCCATAGCCGCGCACGATTTCTGGGCGCAGTCGCGCGGGCTGAAATTTCTTCGCCACGTCCACCGCCTCGACGCGGACACCAGCGGCATTTTGCTATTTGCCAAAAGCCCCGGCGCGGTCAAAAGATTCTTTGACCTGTTCGAGGGCCGGCGAATGGAGAAGACGTATCTGGCCGTCGTGGCTGGCGGGCCGAAGCAAAAAGAATGGACGTGCGAGCTCAAACTCGCGCCGGACAAGAAACGATTCCGAAAAATGAAAGTGGACGCGCGTTATGGCAAAGAGTGCGAGACGTATTTCAAAGTCCTGGAGACGCGCGGAGCATTTTCTTTGGTTGAAGCAAAACCTGTCACCGGCCGCACGCATCAGATTCGGGTACACTTGGCCGAGTCGGGTTGTCCAGTAGTTGGTGATGAGATTTATGGAAGAGAAACCGCGGTACGAATGCGGCGCAACAATCCAGTGGAACCGGGCGCCCACTCACCCCGCCCCTCTCCCCCGGTGGGGGAGAGGGTGGTTAAAGCGGAGCGAGACCGGGTGAGGGGGAGCCGAGAATCGACTCATAAGGAACGACTTTCACTCGGTTTGCGCGCAGTGCGGCTGGCCTATGTTGATCCGTTTACAAAAAAGCGCGTGGATATCCACGCGCCAACGGAAACTTTTTTAAAGGAATTCGGTTTCTGAAAAAAAGCAGGGCGGGCAATCCACTGCCCGCCGCACATACAAACAAAAGCGGCAGGCACGGAACGCCACGCCCCACTAAAATGTTTAATCCGCGTATTTCACGCTGCAACCGTAGGGCTTGGTTTCTGAAACCGTTACCGGCTGGCCGGCCATGACTGCGTCAATTGCGGCTGTGACATAGTTTTTGGCCTTGCTCGGGTCGTGGACGGGGTCGGGTTCATTATCAATGGCGCCCTCGTAAACCAGGATACCGTCTTTATTGATCACATACATGTCCGGCGTGGTTTTCATGTTGTAAAGATGGCCGACGGCGCCCGAACTGTCGTCAATCCAGGCCGTCGCCACGATTTTTTTATCGGCCCATTCCTGCTTGGCCTGGGCGGCGGTGCGATGGCTGGGATTATTGGGATTGACCGAATTGACGATCAACCAGACCACGCCCTTCGCCGCCAGATCGGCCTGCAATTTCTGCATCGCCCCCGTCTTGTATTGATTGTTACAAAACGGGCAATCCGAGTTGTAAGATTCGATCACGACGATCTTGCCCTTGTAATCGCTGAGTTTAACAGTCTTGCCGTTGATGTCCGTGGCCGAGAAATCCGGCGCGGGTTTCCCGATCTCCACCGCCTGCACCGCGACGGTCATCGCCATCGCCGCCAATAAAATTAACGTCTTTTTCATGGTTCAGATTTTTAATTGTTGGAGTAAGAGACACCAATCTATGGAATCGCGTTCAAAAGTCAATGCGCCGCTCCATGGCTGTTTCCCGTAGGACACGAGGTAACGAGTCTCAAACCGAAAGCGGAAAGCAGAAAGCAGAAAGCGGAAATGAGTCAGAACCTCATTCCGCCTTCGCTTCGCTACAGCGCGACAAGCACGTCGGCTCCTACGACATCACTTTGCCGCCCGGTCCAGCGCATTCAGCACAATGCCCGGCGTCAAAACCGCCGGCAAAACGATCGGCTGAACATCCGAATTTTTCGGATAAACCAGCACGAGCGGCACACCGGCCCGCCCGAAGTGATTCAGCTCAGTCGTGATGCTGTCGGGAAAATGAGTATAATCACCGACCAGCGTCACGGCGTCGAGGTCCTTCAGCTTTTTGCGGACGGACGGAACTTCGATGGCGATTTTTTTGTTCACCTGACAGGTCAGGCACCAGTCGGCCGTAAAATCCACCAGGATGGCTTTTCCGGCGGCTCGCGCCTGCGTGACGGCTTCCGGACTCCACGGTTGCCAGTCGATTCCGTCCGATGATGTTTTCAACGAACCTGAGCTCGTGGCAACTACCGGTTCGCGCCAGTGCAATTGGTTTTCCAGCGCGAAGGCGTATCCGCCGATGACCAGAATCAAAACGATGATGAGCGCAATGCCTCTGCCGGTCCGGCCGCGTTGGACAAACGTGCCGAAAATCCAGGCCGCAAAGGCTATCAGCACAAGAAAGATGCCAAGCCACAAGACGTTCGTGCCGTAATTGCCGGCGGCCAGATTGAACAGCCAGATCGCCGTCAGCAGCATCGGAAAGCCCATGGCGACTTTGAATTTCTCCATCCACGCGCCGGGTTTCGGCAGAAATTTCAGCCACGCCGGGTTCCAACTCAACACGACATACGGCGCGGCGAGGCCAAGTCCGATGAACAGAAAGAACAATACAATCAGTGACGAGCTTTGAGCGAACGCAAAGCCGAGCGCCGGGGCCAGGAATGGCGCGGTGCAGGGCGTGGCCAGCGCCGTCGCCAGCAAGCCGTTAAAAAATGCGCCGGAGGCACCTTGTTTGGCCGCCAGTTGGCCTGCAGCGTTTAATGTGCTTCCGCCCAGCGTGACCTCGAATACGCCGAACAGATTTAAGGCGACGAGCGTGATGAGCGTGGTGAGCACAACGATGAAAACCGGGCTGCCGAATTGCATTCCCCAGCCGGCGTGATGGCCGGCGGCCTTGACGCCGATGACGACGGCGGCAAGCGCGAGAAACGACACCAACACGCCGGCGGCGTAGATCAGACCAAGTGCACGGACGCGGCGCGATTCGTGTTGAGCGTGATTGATGAAGCCGAGGATTTTCAGCGCGATGACCGGCAGCACGCACGGCATGACGTTCAGAATCAGTCCGCCGATGAAGGCGTAGAATAACATCAAAGGTAGCGCAGCCGTGCCGACTGCTTGCGTTTGTGGAGAATTTGGTGGGGCAGGCGAGACGCCTGCGCTACTTTGTGAAGAACTCATTTCTCCAGCTGGAGCTTTGTCGGTAATCGGCAATTTGACTTCGAAACCGCTCCGCGAATTCCCATTTTTCAAAACAATCACTCCACTGATTTCCTTGGGCCAATCGCCTGAGAACTTTTTTACAACCTTGCGAAGGCTGGAGTCTGAAAGCTTTTCCGTAGACGCTTGGATCTCAAAATCATCGCTGGCATACGGAAAGAGATCTGCCTTTTCGTATTTGGGTGTCACAGTAAGTGTCATAGGACTAAATGCAATTATCAAGGGACGCGTGTCCCCATCCGCCGGTTTTTCCCACCACGCGCGAGCGGACCAGTATTTGCGTGCGACATCCCAGGAGCCTGGCACTTTTTTCTTCCACGCCTCAATCACTGTCCCATCCGTAGATGCTTTGGTTTCGGTGCCAATGTTGAGCGTAGCCGCGACATCACCGCTGCCGGGGATGCAGGCTTCCTTGCATTCGAGCCAGGAAACGTGCGCTTTTAAGTCAATCGGACCGGATTTCAAATCTGCGGCGAGCTTGAGTGGCACGATGAGCACGACCTCGCCGCTGTAACCGTAGGTGGTGACTTCCGCGGGCGGGAGTTTTTCCGGCAAAGGCCATTGGATGTCGCTGGCGGTGACACCGGGCGGGAGTTGCCATTCGATTTTGGTGGCCATGCCTGCCTCGCCGGGATTCTTCCAATAAGTGTGCCAGTCCGGATCCATTTTCATGTCCACGCCAGCCAGCACCGTGTCGCCCGGGCGCGCCGTGTCGGCGGACAGAAGCAGCCGGACCTTGGTATGCGCGGCATTTACGGCAAAAGCCGCAAGGCAAATTGAAGCTGAAAGAATGACTGCGATGCGTCGCACACGGATTAGATGCCAGATTCGAAGAAATGTTTGAAGTGATTTTGCACGGAAAATCCGGCAGGCTGGAATGGTTCAAGCCATGCGACTCTGGACGCTGCACCCCAAATACCTCGACGCCAAAGGACTTGTCGCCCTCTGGCGCGAAGCGTTGCTGGCGCAGAAGGTCCTCCGCGGCCGAACGCGTGGCTACCGGCATCATCCGCAACTC
>Ga0335085_10001908_pt1 | contig 41169 bp, 33 predicted proteins | sample Lox_Sample_45_FD_206712 | JGI IMG/M metagenome (GOLD analysis project Ga0335085, IMG submission 206712) | Soil microbial communities from Loxahatchee National Wildlife Refuge, Florida, United States - Lox_Sample_4.5 | ecosystem: Environmental > Terrestrial > Soil > Wetlands | place: USA... | reverse complement strand
GGCGATCGCAAAAACACCGGCGGCTCCCTATTATGCGGTGATCTTCAGTTCCCTGCGCACCAGCGGAGACAATGGCTACGGCAAGATGGCCGAGGCGATGGAAAAGCTGGCGGCAACGCAGCCGGGGTACCTCGGCATCGAGTCGGCGCGCGACGGGCTGGGAATCACGGTGTCGTACTGGGAGAGTCTGGAGTCGATTGCAGCGTGGAAGCAGAATGCGCAGCATTTGGTGGCGCAGGAGCGGGGGCGCGGGATCTGGTATGAGGAGTTCAAGGTGAGGATCTGCCGCGTGGAGCGCGATTACGAGTTCCGTTCATAGTTCATGGTTCGCAGTTCCCTTTCAGTCGCCGACTTTCCGCGGCTTGTGGATGAAGCGGGCAAGATCGAATTCGCGGACCAGGCCGACCCCTATCGAAACTCCAAACTTGATGCTGTAGCCCTCGACATCGCCACCGAACGAAACGCTTTTTCGGGGCATGTAGAGATTGCTGATGGCCGTGGAAGCCGCGTAGCCAAGCAGCTTGCCGTAGTTTGGCATCGGGGTGCCACGATCGCTGAAGGCGATAACCTGGCTGCGCAGGACCCACAAGACGCGCTTTTTCTTGGAGCCTGTGCCCATGCGGAAATAACGCGGGTCCTGATGAAAGGCAGCGGGCACGACTCCGAAAGCGAGCAGGGATTTGGTGGTGAAGTTGGCGGCGTTATAGCCGACGCGCTCGCCGAAGGCACCCCACCCCTGCACGTATGCGGGGCCGAGGTTGGTGGCCTGGTCAAAGCCCGCAACGAAGAGCGAATCGATGGGCAACGCAGGCGCAAAGGTTTTGCGGGAGGCGATCTGGAGCTTTTGCCGCGCGGTAAGGGGTGGCACGGGCCGGGTAGGGTCCTTGACGACTTCGTAGCTGGGAAAGAGCGAGAAGAAGGCGGCGTGCGGAAGCGGAGCTGGCGGCAGCGATGGATCGACTGGGGCCTGGGCACGGCATAAAACGCCGGCGTTGCTCGAAACGAGGAAAATGAAAAAAGAAAAAAGAGCGAAGCGCAAAGGCCGCGTACACATGCGAAGTTGGATGCGGGGCGGGCGGCGTGAAGCCGTTCGGCGCAGCAAGCGGGAAATTGGGACGCGGCTTTTCCACTCGAAGCGTTCGCGGGAATTCTTATACTGTGTGCATGACCAAAGCTCCGGTGTGCGGATTTGCGCTGGAGAACGCGGCGCGGCGGGGTGGAGCGCAGCGCGTTGCCGGGCTCGACGAAGTGGGGCGCGGGCCGATGTTCGGGCCGGTGGTGGCCGCGGCAGTGATTTTTCCTGAGCGTCGGCGGTTGCCGGGATTGACGGACTCAAAACAACTGACGGAAAAACAGAGAAACGAATACGACGTGGCGATCCGCGAATGCGCAGTGGCGTGGGCGATTGCAGCGGTGGACGTGGAGACGATTGACCGCATCAACATTCGGCGCGCTTCGTTGCTGGCGATGCGGATGGCGGTGGAACAGCTGGCGGCCGCGCCGGATTTGGCGCCGGATTATCTGCTCATCGACGGGTGCGACACAATCGACTGGCCGTGCGCGCAACAGGCGGTAGTGGGCGGAGACGCTCGGAGCATTTCGATTGCGGCAGCCAGCGTGCTGGCGAAGGTGCATCGCGATCGGATGCTGGTGGAGCTGGACGCGGTGTATCCGGGATATGGGCTGGCGCGGCACAAGGGCTACTGCTCGCAAGAACATCTGGAGGCGCTGCGGCGGCTGGGACCGACGCCGCTACACCGGAAGAGCTACATGCCGGTGGCGCAGAGAATGCTGTTCGAGTGAGGCGGGGCTAGCGGGGTTAGCGGAGCTAGCCGCGCTTTGCGCGTGTTAGCGGGTTAGCTATTTGGCGAGGTGGCGGTCCGCTACGCGGACCTGTTGGCGGGTTGGCAAGTTGGCGAGTTGGGAAGCTGGTTGAGGCTCGTGCTATCCCACCCTAGCGAAGCTAGGATGCGGCACCCATTTTTTGTGCTGGACTGAGAGTGGTGGGCGGAGGCTCGTGCTATCCCACCCTAGCGAAGCTAGGATGGGGCACCCCTATTTCTTGCTGGATTGAGAGTGGTGCGCGGAGGTTCGTGCTATCCCACCCTAGCGAAGCTAGGATGGGGCACCTGTGTTGGTGCCAGAACCGGGCCCGCAGCCCGGCGAACAGTTAGGCGTGAGTGGCGATGGCGCGGGCTTTGCGGCGCTGGAGCCCGGCGAGGATGGGGCGAGCCAGAAGCAGCGCGGCGATGACGACGGTGATGGCGAGCGGAGTGAGGACGCCGGGCTTCATCTGCCACCAGTAGTGAGCCACTCCACAAATTGCGGCGACGTAGATGAGAGTGTGGAGTCGGTTCCAGTTTTTGCCGCCCAGCTTGCGGATGGACCACGCGGTGGAAGTGATTGCCAGGGGCAGAAGCGACAGATATGCGGCCATGCCGGCGGTGATGTAGCGGCGGCGGGCGACGTCGACGAGCATATTGTGCAGGTTGAAATTGTTGTAAAGCGCTGCCCATGTAAGCACGTGCACCGTGGCGTAAAAAAATGCGAAGAGCCCGAGCAGCCGGCGAAATCGGATGAGACCCGCGAGGCGCGGAATGAGGCGGCGAAGCGGCGAGATGGCCAGCGTGATGGCGAGCAGGCGCAGCGTGGCTCGGCCCGTGAAAAAGGCAATGGCGCCGGTTTGGTTGGGGCCGAGGTTGTTGGTGAAGGCCGCCCAGACGAGCCAGCAGAAGGGCGCGAGGCACGCGATCCATACGGCGGTCTTGAGTGCGATGAGGGTTGGACGGGACATAGTTGGCAAGGCAGCGGGTTAGCGAGTTGGCGAGTTAGCGAGTTAGCGGGTTAGCGGGTTAGCAAGGCAGCGGTTTGGCCGGATAGCGTCCGCTCATATCAGTAATACTTCCGCAGATCCATGCCCGCATACATCGATCCAACCTGACTGGTATAGCCATTGAACATGAGGGTGGTGCGGTTCTGCTCGTAAAAAGGCAGGCCGATGCGGCGCTCTGTTTTCTGGCTCCACGGGACGGTGTCTACATTGGGATTCACATTGGAGTAGAAGCCGTATTCTTCGGGAGCCTGATCGTTCCACGTGGTGGGCGGCTGCTTGTCAACGAAGCGCACGGTGACGATGGACTTGGCAGATTTGTAGCCGTACTTCCACGGGACGACGATGCGCACGGGCGCGCCGTCCTGGTTGGGAAGGGTTTCACCATAGAGTCCAAAGGTAAGAAGGGTGAGAGGGTTCATGGCCTCGTCCATGCGCAGACCTTCAGAGTAGGGCCAGTAGATGCCTGGATCCTGGCCGGCCCACTTCTCAACATGCCAGTTGTAATACGAGATGAACTGAACATATTTGGCGCTGGGCAGCGGGTCGCACCGCTTGATGAATTCCGAGAGCGAGTAGCCGACCCAGGGAATGACCATGCTCCAAGCCTCAACGCAGCGATGACGGTAGATGCGATCTTCAAGCGGCCGGAGCTTGAGAAGGTCGTCAATATCGAAGGTGAGCGGCTTGGCGACTTTGCCCTCGACCTTGACCGACCAGGGGCGCGTGGGAAGGCCGCCGGCGTTTCTCGCGGGCGCGCCTTTATCGACGCCGAACTCATAGAAGTTGTTGTAGTGCGTGATGTCGTCGTAGGGAGTGAGCTGCTCGCCGGTTGTGGTGAGCGGGCTGGGTACGGTTTGTAGTTTAGTGGGGTCCGCGTGGACGGTGGTGCGGGGGGAGATGAGCCGGCTGAAACGGTTGGCGGCGAATGCCGCGACGCCTGCCGCGGCTGCCTGCTTGAGGAAACGGCGGCGGCTGAGATAGCGGAAGTAATCGTCGCGCGAAGTGATCTCGGAGGACGGTATGTCGGGCGGTTTGGCGATGAGCATTTTGACCTCCGCAAGGGGAAGCTTGCGGCTGCCTTATTAGACACAGCGGAGGGGGGAAGAGTTACAGAGAAACAGGGACAAGGGGGGACATAGGGGAGCAGGGCCTAAGGGACCGCGGGACTACGGGGCGGCGCGAAGGGCCACTGGTGGAGGCGGTGGGCTCGGAAGAGATAGATGGCGCTGCCGCTGATGGCGATGGCAATGGCACCGTAAAGCTCGAAGAGGCCGCTGCCCCCTTTTGCATGGGCGCGGCGGGGATCGAAGAGCATGAATGCGAAGCCCGCCATGGCGGCGAGAGGCGGGAGCGGATAGAGCGGAATGCGGAATGGGCGCGGGAGATCGGGGCGACGGATGCGGAGAAGAATGACGCCAATCTGCTGCAAGGAAAACTGGAGGAGGATGCGCGTGATGACGAGCATTGTGATGACCTGCGCCAGCGAGAAGAAACAGAAGAACGCGCCGACGAGTCCGAGGGCGACGAGCGAGCGGTGAGGAATGCCGTACTTTGGATGAACGGCAGCGAGGAAGCGGAAGTAGTTGCCATCGCGGGCAGCGGCGTAAGGGACGCGCGAATAGCCGAGCTGGAGCGAGAAGACGCTGGCAAAGGCAGTCCACACAATGAGGGCGGCGATGAGGTAACCGGCCCAATGGCCGAAGGCAGAGCTGGCGATGTCTGCAACGAGCTGGACACGAAGGGCTGCGGATTCGGCGGCGTGGGTTGCGGCGGAGTGGAGCGAAGGGAGCGCGGCGAGATTCATGAGGACATAGAACGCGCCGACGAAGAGGATGGAAAGCAGGATGGCGCGGGGGATGGTGCGCTCGGGGCGGCGGACTTCTCCGCCAAGAAAACAGATGTTGTAGTAGCCCCAGTAACAGTAGGTGGCGAGAAGCGTGGCCTGGGCGAGGCCGCCGAATGAGCCGGACGCAGAGGGGAAGGAGGGGCACACTCCCACCCTAAACGCAAAAATCGCGTTTAGGATGGGGCACCCATTCGAGCCGGTGGCTGCGGCGTGCGCGAATCCCGAGACGATGACGCCTGTAAGGGCGGCGATGACCCCGGCGAAGAGAACCCAGGCGAGACGCGTGATGGAACTGAGATTGCGATAGAGGAGCGCGGTGACGAGAAGACACGCGGCGGCGGCGGCGAAGTTGGAGTAATGGAGCGCGGGAAGCGCGGCAATGGGAGCCGCGTCAAGATGTGGCCAGAAGACGGCGAGGAAACCGGAGAGGCCGATGCAGCCGGAAGCGATGGAAAGCGGCGCAGTGAAGCCGACCTGCCAGACGTAGAGAAAACTGAGCCATTTACCGGGGCCTTGCGGGCCGTAGATTTCTTCGAGGAAAGCGTAGCTGCCGCCAGCGCGCGGAAAGGCTGCGCCGAGCTCGGCCCAGACGAGGCCGTCAGCGATGGCGATGACTGCGCCCAGCACCCAGGCCCAGACGGAGAGTCGATAGCCGGCGGCGGCGATGACGAGAGGGAGGGTGATGAAGGGGCCGACGCCGATCATCTCAAGCATGTTGAAGAGGACGGCGGAGCGGAGACCGATGCGGCGCTCGAGTGTCGCGGACGATGAGGAGGGTTGCAACATTGGCTGGTATTGAGACTATTACGGCGCGGCGGTGGGGACGCGATTTTCAGAGAGTGCGGGCGAGGCCGCCCGCACGACAGCCGGTCTGGAGACCGGCGCTACTGGTGACGGAAGAACGGCGGAGCGGAGACCGATGCGGCGCTCGAGGGTCGCGGACGATGAGGAGGGTTGCAACATTGGCTGGTAATGAGACTATTACGACGCGGCGGTGGGGACGCGATTTTCAGAGAGTGCGGGCGAGGCCCCTTCGACTCCGCTCAGGGCAGGCTCTCGCACGACAGCCGGCGAGGACGCCGGCGCTACTTGTGACGGGAGGACGGGGCACCCAGGGAGTGGGGGCATTGACGAGTGAGAGGACGGTCGGGGAGACTGGGTGATCAAGCAAACGTGTGCAATAAGGGGTTTTGGGGAATGGTCGATAAGGACAGGGGCAATGGAGGGCGGGTGACGCAGGCGCGCGCGGGACAGCAAGCACCGAGGCAGACGCTGCGCCAACCTTCGATTAAGGACATTGCACGGCTGGCGCGCGTGTCGCACCCGACGGTGTCGCGCGCGCTGCAGAACAGCCCGCTGGTGAACGCGGCGACGGCGGCGAAGATCCGCAAGATTGCTGAGGCTTCGGGGTATCGGCCGAGCGCAGTGGCGCGCGGATTGGTGACACGGCGGACGAGGACGGTGGGGCTGGTGGTGACGACGGTGGCCGATCCTTTCGCGAGCGAGGTGGCATGCGGGATTGAGCAGGCGGCGAACGATCATGGGTACGCGGTGTTTCTGGCGAACTCGAATGCCGTTGCAGAGCAAGAACGCAAAGTGGTGCAGGCGCTGGCGGAGCGGCGGGTGGACGGAATCATTGTGACGTCCTCGCGCGTGGGCTCGGACTATTTGCCAATGCTGGCGCAACTGAATGTGCCGATGGTGCTGGTGAACGATCAGTACCCGGGAGAGTTTGTGCACTCGGTGATGATCGCGAACGAGGATGGAAGCCGCGCGGCGACGGAGCATCTGATCAAACTGGGGCACCGGCGCATTGCGTATGTGGGCGACCGGAGCGGCTATCAGACGGAGACGGAAAGACTGGAAGGATACAAGCAAGCGCTGGGCGCGGCGGGAATTGAATTCGACGGCAAGCTTGCGGTGCGGGGCGACGGGCGGGCGGCAGGAGCCGCGGAAGCGATGGAGGCGCTGCTGAAACTGGCCGAGCCGCCGACGGCTGTTTGCTGCTACAACGACATGACGGCGCTGGGAGCGATGCGGGCGATACGGGCGCGGGGGCTGCGCGTGCCGGAAGATGTGTCGGTGACGGGATTTGACGATTTATTTTTTGCGGAGTACCTGGAGCCGCCGCTGACCACCGTGCATCAGCCGATGCGGCGCATGGGCGAGATGGCGATGGAGAATTTGTTGAAGCTGATGTCGGGAGAGGATTCGGTGGCGCAGGTGAAAGTAGAGGCGGAGTTGATTGTGAGGGGTTCGACGGCAAAGGCAGGTTCGATTCCCGGTCGCCAAGACCGAGGGACACGGGCAACCCGAGCATCTGATGCGGGGCGCCGCAATGGGTGAGGGCGGCACGAAAAACGGAGGACCGGCGCAGCTGACGCCGCTGACTGTTTTCTGCAAGGACACGCCGATTCTTCCAGCGATCCGCAAGCAGGAGTTTGTTGAGCAGGCGATTGCTTCGCGCGGCAAGCTGGTGTATTTGCTGACGGGCGATCCGGACAACGTGGAGACAATGATCCGGAAGATTGTGGCCGCGGGGAAGATTCCGCTGGTGAATCTCGACCTGCTGAATGGATTTTCGCGCGACAAATACGCGGTGAATTACCTGAAGCGCGTGGGGGCGCAGGGAATTATTTCAACACACCTCGATCCGCTGCGGCATGCGCTGGCCATTGGGCTGTACGGGATTCAGCGGACGTTTCTGCTGGACTCGGGGGCGATGGATACGATTAGCAATCAATTGAGAAACACGCCGGTGCATGCGCTGGAGATTTTGCCGGCGCTGGTTGCGCCGAAGATGCTGGCGCGGGTGCGGGCGATTTCGCCTGACCTGCCGGTGGTGGGCGGGGGGCTGATCGAAACGATGAAGGAAGTGGAAGAGCTGCTGGCGGCGGGATTGAGCGCGGTGTCAACGAGCAACCCGGTGATGTGGCTGCGGTAGAGCGGAGCTAGCGGGGTTGGCGGGGTTTCTTTCGCCCGCTGAAGCGGGCTGACTCATGGTGGCACGGACGGTCCCCAGGCTTGCGCCTGGGGCTACCAGATTGCGCCCGCTATGCGGGCTTTCACGCGGGAGATCGGAGCGAGGTGGCAAATCCACTTGCGGAAGACGATCGCGAACTTTGCATAAAAGCAACTGCAAATCCTTCGACTCATCTCGCTTCGCGTGACTCGCTCAGGATGACAAGTTCGCGGTTCTCCCTTGGTCGCTCGGTCCTCGTCACTCCGTGTCGGGGTTGGGGAGGATGATGTCGCGGACGATGGAGTTCATCTCGACGACGGCGGAGATGAACTGGCGGAGGGTGCGGCGCGTTGAGCCGAAGGTGTCGAACTCCGCGGGCGTGAGGCCGTTTTCGGTGTAAGCGCGGGCGAAGTCAGGGAATTTGGCGAGGAGCGTGTCGACGATGCGCGGGTCGACGGGGTTGTCGATGCGATTGATGACTTCAATGTCGCTCTCGTTGTAGCGGCGCTGCCAGGCGCACGGCGGAGAGATGACGAGGTCGCCGCCGATGAACTCGCTCCAATGCATGTGATTGCGGAAGGCAGCGGAGAGAAGGCGCAGACGATATCCGCGCTCGCGATAGATTTTGTAGGCCTTCTTAAAGACGGCGACGCCGGCCCACTCGAGGTAGCCGGGATCGACGGAGAGATTGTGCTTGTCGTGCAGGACCTTGAGCCAATCGTCGAGGCGGCCAACCATCAGGGTGCAGACGGGGCCCATGGTGGAGATGTCGAGGCCTTCGGCTTCGCGGCGCTTGAGGCCGCGCTCGACTGCCTCGGCGACGGCGATGGCCTGAGGGAGCGTGAAGCTGACGGTGGCATTGATGCTGATGCCGCGATATGTGGCTTCTTCAATGGCGAGAATGCCGGCGCGCGTGGCGGCAATTTTGACGATCATGTTGGGCGCGAGTTGGGAGAAGTGGATGGCCTGCTGGAGCATGGCATCCGCGTTGCGATAGTTGCGGGGATCGGTTTGGATGGAAAGGCGCCCGTTACGGCCTTTTTCGCGTTCGAAGATGGGCAGGAGCAGGCGCGCGGCGCTGGCGGAGATTTCTTCAACGATGCGCCAAGAGATGCCGTCTTCAGTGAGGTTGGGATCGGACGCGGCCAAATCCAAGATGCGCGGCTTCCAGACGGCGAGCTCCTGCTTGAGCACGGTGACGGCGATGGAGGGGTTGCAGGTTGCGCCGACTGCGCCGTGCGAGATGGAGTAGGTGAGCTCGTCGACGGAGGCCGAGTCGTTCCACAGACAGGTGGGGGTGGTCTGGGTCATTTTGCGGAGCGGGCTCTTGAATTGGGTCATAGGACGGCGAGAGGCTTTCACGCTTTTGGAAGCTGCAAACGTGTGCAGGGAAACGGTAACACCGGGGAAAGTTGACGGTCAAGGTTGTGCTCGAGCGTGGAGGTGGAGCGCTCGCGTGGGTGGTCGCATTGGGGGTTACGGCGATGCCGAGTTAGGGCTGACTTGCAGCCGGCGAGTTGCGCAGATAAACATTTAATAATGTGTGGCTTACGGCTGCTTCGTTTTCCACTGAATTGAACCGAGTTCGCAATTGACAGGAAGGGGGGGCCGATAGAGAATCATAAAGGTGCACACGTGTGCACACACTGCTGTATTTTGTTCACGATTCGAAAAATCCGGTGCGGGCATAAGCCGGAGACTTCCCCCATTTACTTTGGACAAATTTAGCCCAGGAGAGATGATGAGTGAGTTGTTGATCCGGCCGGAGAAATTCCGGAACCGGACTGAGGATTTTGGGTACGAGTTTTTATCTTTTGAGACACGCAGATTGGAGGTTGGCCAGACTTATCGGAGCGAGACGGCCGGACGAGAGCTGGCTATGGTGGTGCTGGGCGGGGTTTGCTCGGTGACCAGTTCGCGAGGCGATTGGCAAGGAATTGGCCAGCGCGAGACGGTTTTCGGCGGACTGCCTTACACGCTTTATTTGCCGATCAGGACGACGTTCACAGTGAACGCGGATACGAAGTGCGATTTGGCTTTTTGCTATTGCAAGGCTGAAGAGGAGTATCCTGCGCGGCTGGTGACACCGGCACACGTGGGAATCGAGATTCGCGGCGGCGGAAACGCGACGCGGCAGATCAACTCGATGTTGCCGCCGGGATTTCTGGCGCAGAGGCTGATGGTGGTGGAAGTGTTCACGCCGGCGGGCAACTGGTCGAGCTATCCGCCGCACAAACATGACGTGCACAACCCGCCGGCGGAAGTGGATCTGGAAGAGATTTATTACTACCGGATCGATAGGCCGGAAGGATACGCGGTGCAGAAGGTGTACACGGCGGACCGGCGCATCGACGAGACGATGACGGTGCGCGATGGCGAGCTGGTGCTGGTTCCGGAGGGATACCATCCGGTGGTGGCTGCGCACGGATACAACGTGTATTATCTGAACGCGCTGGCGGGTTCGGCGCGGTCGATGGCCTGCTCGGACGATCCGGATTATGCGTGGGTGAAGAGCAGTTGGAAGGAAAAGGACCCGAGGCTGCCGATGGTGAAGCGCTAAAAGCAGCTGTTAGCTGCTAGCCATTAGCTTCTAGCTCGACGTGCTGAGTTAGCTGCATCGACTGTTGCGCAGCTTCCCCGCCCAAGCAAAGCTTGGACGGGGCACCCGGCTGAGTTGGCAGTGTCGACGGGTGCGCGGGGCTGAAGGATTGCGTGGGAGATCTCGCATGAAGACGCGACGCATGACGATGGCTCAGGCACTGATTGGGTTCCTGAAGCAGCAGCATGTGGAGCGGGACGGCCGCGAGCATGCGTTCTTCGCCGGAATGGTGGGGATCTTCGGCCATGGAAACGTGGCCGGGATCGGCCAGGCACTGCAAGAGAATCCTGATTTCCCTTATATATTGGTGCGGAACGAGCAGGCGGGCGTGCACATGGCCACGGGGTTCGCTAAAGCGAGCAACCGGCTGCGCACGCTGGCATGCACGTCGTCGATTGGGCCAGGCGCGACGAACATGATTACCGGCGCGGCGCTGGCGACGATCAACCGGCTGCCGGTGCTGCTGCTGCCGGGAGATATTTTTGCGCGGCGCAACGTGGCGCCGGTACTGCAGCAACTGGAGTCGCCGGGGACGCAGGACACGGGCGTGAACGACTGCTTCAAACCGGTGTCGCGCTACTGGGACCGCATCTACAGGCCGGAGCAGCTGATCACTTCCCTTCCCGAAGCGATGCGCGTGCTGACGTCGCCGGCAGATTGTGGTGCGGTAACGCTGGCGCTGCCGCAAGATGTGCAGACGGAAGCTTACGACTATCCCGAAGAACTGTTTCGCAAACGTGTTTGGCTGATCCGGAGGGGCGAGCCGGACCGCGAGTCATTGGAGCGCGCGGTGAAGGCGATCCGCGGGGCGCAGCGCCCGCTGATTGTGTGCGGAGGCGGCGTGCTGATGAGCGAAGCGTCGCAGGCGCTGGCGGATTTTGCGGCGCGGACGGGGATTCCCGTGGCGGAGACGCAGGCGGGGAAAGGCGCGCTGGCGTGGGATCTGCGCCAAGTGGTGGGCGCGATTGGAGCGACGGGATCGCTGGCGGCGAACCGGCTGGCTCGTGAAGCGGATCTGGTGATCGGGATCGGGACGCGGTATTCGGACTTTACGACGGCGTCGATGACGGCGTTTCAGAATCCGAATGTAAAATTCGTGAACATCAACACCGCGGAGTTTGACGCGTATAAGGTGGGAGCGATTGCCGTGGTGGCTGACGCGCGCGCGGCGCTGGAGCAATTGAGCGAAGTGCTGGGTGCACACAAAGTGAGCGCGGCGTATGCAGCGGAGATTGCGGAGCTGAAGGCGAAGTGGGACGCGGAGGTTGATCGGCTGTTTGATTTGAGTGTGCATGGTTCGGGCAATATGAGCGCGGGCGAGGACGCCCGCACGACAGCCGGCGAGACGCCGGCGCTACAGGGTGCGAGCGGGCGGGGCTCGGTTGGCGCAAGCGCGGGCGAGAGACGCAAGCCGGCGCAGAGCGAATTGATTGGCGCGATGGTTGAGGCAGCGGGCGAACGAGGGGTGCTGGTGTCGGCGGCGGGCAGTCATCCCGGCGACCTGCACAAGCTGTGGCGGACGCGCACGCCGGGCGGATACCACATGGAGTATGGCTACTCGTGCATGGGCTACGAGATTCCGGGGGCGATGGGCGCGAAGATGGCCGACCCGACGCGCGAGGTATTTGTCTTTCTCGGCGATGGGACGTATTTGATGGCTCCGTCGGAGATCGTGACGGCGATACAGGAAGGCATCAAGATTGTGATCGTGCTGGTGGACAACGGCGGGTTCGCGAGCATCGGGAGCTTGAGCCGGTCGCTGGGACAGGGCGGATTTGGGACGCGGTATCGCGCGCGGGATAAGAAAAGCGGGCAGTTGGACGGCGAACCGGTGCACGTGGATTTTGTGGCCAACGCGCGCAGCCTGGGCGCGCATGCGGCGAAGGCCGAAACGCTGGACGAGTTGAAACAGGCGCTTAAGGAAGCGAAAGCGACAGATCGGACGTCGGTGATTGTGGTGGAGACGGACGTGGCGGCGAGCGTGCCGGGCTACGATTCGTGGTGGGATGTTGCGGTGGCGGAAGTATCGGAGATGGAGAGCGTGCGCGAAGCGCGGGCGAAGTACGAAGAGGCGAGGAAGAGGGAAAGGCAGCAGTTGTAAGAGCAGCGGAGTCAGCGGAGCTAGCGGAGTTAGATTGGACAACGGCGGCGAGTTGGCGTCGCTTACGCGACGTGGCAAGTTGGCAGGTTGGCGGCTGCAGGGACAGAGCGGGCTGGCGGATGTAAGGAGCGGGTTTCCCGGAGGAGGAGATTAATGGAGCGGTTGCAGAATTTCATTGGAAACGAATGGCGAGGATCGAGCGCAACAGAAGCGCTGAAGGTGATCAACCCGGCATCGACGGCGGTGCTGGCAGAGGTTCCGCTATCGCCGGCGGCGGATGTGAACGCGGCAGTGGAAGTGGCGCAGCGCGCATTTGTGGATTGGCGGCGGACGCCTGTGGTGGACCGCGTACAGCCGCTGTTCCGGCTGAAGACGCTGCTGGAACAGCATCGCGACGAGCTGGCGCTCTCAATTACGAATGAATGCGGAAAGACGCTGACGGAGAGCAAGGCGGAGATTCTGCGCGCGGTAGAAAACGTGGAGACGGCGTGCGGGATGCCGATGATGATGCAGGGGACGAACTGCGAAGACATCGCATCGGGCATCGACGAGCACATGATCCGGCAGCCGCTGGGAGTGGTTGCGGCGATTGTGCCATTCAATTTTCCGGGGATGATTGCGTTCTGGTTTTTTCCCTATGCAGTGGCGGCGGGAAATTGCTTTCTGCTGAAGCCGTCGGAGCGCGTGCCGATTACATCGCAGAAGCTTTTCGAGCTGATTCAGAAGGCGGGGTTTCCGCCGGGCGTGATGCAGCTTGTGAACGGCGGGCGCGAGACGGTGAATGCGATTCTCGACCACCCGGCGATTCGCGCGGTGAGCTTTGTGGGATCGACAGCGACGGCGAAGTACATTTACAGCCGTGCGGCGGCGGCGGGAAAGCGCGCACAGTGCCAGGGCGGAGCGAAAAACCCGGTGGTGGTGATGCCGGACGCCGATATGGAGATGACGACGCGGATTCTTGCCGATTCCGCATTTGGTTGCGCGGGGCAGCGGTGCCTGGCGGCGAGTGTGGCCATTACGGTAGGCGGAGCGAGGCCGAACTTTACCGAGCAGATTGTGGCGGCGGCAAAGAATCGCAAGACGGGCTACGGCGCGGCGCCGGGCGTGGAGATGGGGCCGGTGATTTCAGCCGAGAGCAAGACGCGGATCGAGGGGCTGATTGCGAAGGGCGAGCAGGCCGGTGCGCGGGTGATTGTGGATGGGCGCGGGAAGAAAGTTCCCGAATACGAGGATGGATATTTTGTGCTGCCCACGGTGCTCGACGACGTGCCGCCGGATTCGGAGACGGCGCGGACAGAGATTTTTGGGCCGGTGCTGAGTTTGATCCATGCGCAAACGATTGAAGAGGCGATTGCGCTGGTGAACGGGCGCAGCTACGGCAACATGGCGTGCATTTTTACGACGGATGGCGCGAATGCAAGGCGATTCCGGTATGAAGTGCAAGCGGGGAATGTGGGGATCAACGTGGGAGTGGCGGCGCCGATGTCGACGTTTCCCTTCAGCGGATGGGGCGAAAGCTTTTTTGGCGATCTGCATGCGCAGGCGCAGCACGCGGTGGAGTTTTTTACGCAGACGAAAGTTGTGGTTGAACGCTGGCCGAAGGAGTGGAGCAGGAAGTTCTAGCTTTCAGCCCTCAGCCATCAGCTTTCAGCGCGTGCATCGGGAAGATGAGAATCTCAGTTCCCGCTGAAGAGAGGCTGAGAGCTGTCGGCTGAAGGCTGACGGCTTGTTTTTGGAAGGAGCATTTATGAAGGAATTATTGGTAGGGAATGCGCCCTGTTCGTGGGGCACGCTGGAACATCAGGATCAGAGCCAATCGATTCCGTTCAGCCAGATGCTGGATGAACTGGTGGAGACGGGATACACGGGAACGGAGTTGGGTGACTGGGGCTACATGCCGACGGACGCGGTTCGGCTGAGCGAGGAATTGGCGAAGCGCGGCGTTGTGATGTTGGGCGCGTACGTGCCGGTGGGGATGAAGAATCCGGCGACGCACGCGGAGGGGCGGCAGCGGGCGGTCAAGACTGCAAAGCTGATTGCCGCCGTGGCGACGACGCAAGCGCCGTACCTGGTGCTGGCAGACGATGCGGGCACTGATCCGGTGCGCACCAAGCGGGCTGGGCGGATCCGGCCGGAAGACGGCTTGAGCAAGGACGAGTGGAAGACCTTTGCGCGCGGCGCGGACGAGATTGCGCACGCGGTGTTCGACGAGACGGGACTGCGGACGGTGTTTCATCATCATTGCGCGGGGTATGTTGAGACGCCGGACGAGATTGAGCAACTGCTGGACAGGACGCACCCGGACCGGCTGGGACTGGTGTTCGACGCCGGGCACTATGTGCATGGAACAGGCACGGAAGATGGAAATTTGATTCCGGCGCTGGAGCGATTCAAGGAGCGGATCTGGTATATCCACTTGAAGGACCTGGAGCCGAACGTCGCGCGACGCAGCCGCGATGAGGAGTGGGATTACTTTACGGCGATGCGGAATGGCCTGTATCCCGAGCTTGGCAAAGGGTGCGTCGACTTCCCTGCCCTATTGCGCTGGCTGGCCGCGCGCGATTACAAAGGATACGCCCTGGTGGAGCAGGATATTTTGCCGGGGATGGGGACGCCGAAAGAGAGCGCGGCGCGGAGCCGGGAGTATTTGAGGTCGATTGAGGCAAATTTTACGCAAGAACAGCCTTTAGCTGTCAGCCGTTAGCTTTTAGCTTGTTCGCGCGGGAGCGGTCGGTTTTGAAGAATTGGCTGTGCGAAGAAAAGCGACCGCAGATCCTTCGACTCGTTGGTCGCATAGAGCGCGACCAACTTCGCTCAGGATGACAGCGGTCGGTTGAGATCGTGGTATCCCCGGTCCCCAAATGCGAGGGACCGGGGGCACCGATAACAAATTTGAGGGCGCAATGAGCGGAAAGAAACTGCATTTCGGAATCATTGGGGCGGGACGGATTGGGAAGGTTCACGCGGAGACGCTGGCATTCCGGTTGCCGGAGGCGGAGATTGTGTGCATCGCCGACGTGGATCGCGCCGCGGCGGAGGCGCTGGCAGCGCGGTGTGGAATTCCCAAGGTGGTGGCAACGGCTGAAGAAGTGATTGGCGACCCAAAAGTGGAGGCGGTGCTGATCTGCACGCCGACCGGGACGCACGCCGACCTGATTGTGAAGGCGGCAAAGGCCGGCAAGCAGATTTTCTGCGAGAAGCCGATCGCGTTCAGCCTGGACAAGATCGACATGGCGCTGGATGCGGTGAAGAAGGCGGGCGTGAAGCTGCAGATCGGGTTTAACCGGCGGTTCGACTCGAACTTCAGGCGCGTGCGGCAGGCGGTGGCGAGGGGCGAGATCGGGCAGCCGGCGCTGATGCACATCATCAGCCGCGATCCGGCGCCGCCGTCGATTGCTTATATCAAAACTTCGGGCGGTTTGTTTCTGGACATGATGATTCACGACTTCGACATGGCGCGGTTTTTGATCGGCGACGAGGTGGAAGAGATCTACACGGCGGGTGGAGTGCTGGCGGAGCCCGAGATCGGCGAGGCCGGTGACCTGGATATGGCGGTGGTGGTGCTGCGCTTTAAGAACGGGACGATAGGCACAATCGATAACAGCCGCAAGGCGGTCTTCGGGTACGACCAGCGCGTGGAGATTCTGGGAACGAAAGGCAAGATCGCGACGGAGAATCGATTCCCGAACGAAGTGGTGGTGAGCACGGGCGAATCTGTCTACAGCGATCTGCCGCTGAAGTTTTTCATGGACCGCTACCCGCAGAGTTTTGCGCAGGAGGTCGCGGAGTTTGTACAGGCCGTGATCGACGACAAGCCGACGCCTGTGACGGGAGCCGACGGGCGCGTGCCGGTGGTGATGGCGCTGGCGGCGAAGAAATCGTTTGACGAACACCGGCCGGTGAAGCTCGCCGAGGTGTCGGCGTGAAGAGATCGGCGCTCATTTGCATTTTGACGGATGTGCACCTTTGGGTGCCGGTGGTTGTGCTCATTCTGGGAACCACGCTGCTGATGATGTTGAGGTGAACGGATGAGCAACACAACGGCCACCGCGACAGCGCGGTCGACAATCTCATTGCACATGTTGGGCGTGTTCTGCGGGCTCTCAGCGGCGGTGTGGCTGGGTAGCGCGGAAGCCCCGACGAAGCTGGTGAACGAGGGCTTCTCACCGTTCCTGATTTCGATGGGGATGGTGATGGGCGCGTTTGTGGCGCGCTGGACGATTCCTACGCTGCTCAAAGGGACAGGATTCGTATTCGTCGATCTGAAAGAGAAACCACACCTGATGGTGTGGGCTCTTGTCGGCGGAATGTTGTGGGCTGTAGCGAACACGCTGACGATTTTTGCGGTGCGCAACGTGGGGCTGGCGATTGCGTTTCCGCTGTGGAATACGAACAGCCTGGTAGGGCTCTTCTGGGGGTGCCTGCTCTTCAGGGAGTTGCGCGGCTCGCGCGCCAAAGACTGGGCCAAGGTGATCGGCGGTGCTGCGGCAATTGTGTTTGGCGCGGCCGTGCTGGCCATTGCGACTGCGCAGCAGAATGCGGGAGCTCCGGGCAAGGCGGCCATCGGAATTATTGCTGCGCTCGGCGCAGGCGTGCTGCTGGGCACGATGTATATTCCCTACCGCAAGGCATACATCAGCGGCATGAATCCGCTGTCGTTCGTGACGATATTTACGTTTGGCGAACTGGGAACGGTGTTTCTGCTGGGGTGGATTTTTTATGGCGGCACGACGCCACTGCTGGCGGAGCTGCATCGCGCACGGCCGATGCTGTTCTGGCCATTTGTCGGCGGGTTCTGCTGGGTGATTGGCGACCTGTTCCAGCAGTACGCGGCGAAGTATCTGGGTATCGGGCGCGGGATTCCACTGTCGAACACGAATCAGCTTTGGGGGCTGGCGTGGGGCGCGCTGGTGTTTGGCGAGTTCGTTGGTTTGACGACCGGCGGGAAGGTTCTGATCATGACCGGATCGATCATCATGATTGCGGGCGCGGTTTCAATCAGCATGGCCGCGCCGCCGCCTTCGGAGATGGAGAGCTGGAAGAGGGCGATGCATCGCGAGTGCGACCGCTACGGGTTGGACAAGGAGAATGTGGCCGCCGTCGTGGCGGGCAACGATCCGCTGGCGGACAACAAGCATCCGCGACGTTGGTGGGAGATGCTGATTGTCACGGTGGCGAGCGGAGTTTTTGTGTGGCTCGCTGTGGGCACGAGGGCGCAGCATATCTATGTGAACATGCCGTGGATGATTGTGCTGATTCTTGGGACGATGATTCCGCTGGGGCTGTGCGGGACGCTGCTGTGGAGACGGACGAGATTCTCATAGGCGAAGCGGCGAGTGCGGGCGGGACGCCCGCACGACAGCCGGTCTGGAGACCGGCGCTACAAAAGAGACGGTGGGCGGTGCGCGGGCGGGACGCCCGCACGACAGCCGGTCTGGAGACCGGCGCTACAAACGAAGAGCAGCAGATTGTGCGGAGCGCTGCTGTGGAGACGGACGAGATTCTCGTAGGCGAAGCGGCGAGTGCGGGCGAGACGCCCGCACGACAGCCGGCGAGGACGCCGGCGGTACAAACGAAGGCCAGCGGGATTGTGCAGAACGCTGCTGGCGAGCACGTTGACGAGTTGGCAAGTTGGCGGGTTGATGGGCTGACCAACATTGCGGCGAGGCTGGGCGCGACGAACTCGGAAAATTGCGCAAATTGGCCATCCTGGCCGGCAGCGAGGCCGCCGGGTTAGACCCTCTATATCTAATTGAAACTAAAGTAATTATCTACGTTATTGTCCGCGTTCTTCGGGAGCCATTGCTGCGATTCAATCGACTCCGCCGCGCCCATCAGACTGGGCGTTTTCAGCACTAAAAACTCCGCAAATCTGAGACTCCTGCGGCGGTTAAGAAGGGTGAACCTTGTCACATCTCGTCGTGCCCATCGGGACATAGAATGACGGCGGTGCAAAGTGTTCCACGCATCGAGTTTTGGTGCGGTGAGGCGACACCTTTGCAAAATCCCCAGGTGCGGAAATGGCGACAGAAGTCGAAATAGAAAAAAAGAAGACGATTGGCGACAAGATCGCGGAGTTGACGGCGAAGCGCGCGGAGCTTGAGCTTGGCGGCGGCAAGGATCGCATCGAGCGACAGCATGCGACCGGCAAGCTAACTGCTCGGGAGCGCGTGGAGCGGCTGGTGGATCGCGGCAGCTTTGAGGAGATCGGGCTGTTTAGCCGGCACCGCGCGACGTACTTTGGAATGGCCGAAAAGGAACTGCCGGCCGATGGCGTGGTGACGGGGTGCGCGAACATCGATGGGCGGCTGGTGCACCTGGCGAGCCAGGACTTTACGGTGGCGGGCGGGGCGGCGGGCGAGACGCATTGCAACAAAGTGGCCGAGATGATGGCCATGAGCCTGAAGACGGGAAGCCCTTTCGTGTTTATCAATGACTCGGGTGGAGCGCGGGTGCAGGAAGGCATCGACAGCCTGGCCGGATACGCGCGCGTTTTTTATCACAACGTGATGCTTTCGGGGACGGTACCGCAAATTTCGCTGATCTGCGGGCCGTGCGCCGGCGGTGCCGCGTATAGCCCGGCGCTGACGGATTTCGTGATCCAGACAGAGCAGGCGCGGATGTTCATCACTGGTCCGCAAGTGATCAAGCAGGTGACTGGTGAAGAAGTGAGCGCCGAGGAACTGGGCGGAGCGCAATCGCAGATGCATTACTCGGGCGTGGTGCACCTGATTGCACGCGACGACGATGATGCGATTGCGCTTTGCCGGCGGTTGCTGAGTTTTTTGCCGGCAAACAATGTTGAGGATCCGCCGCGGCTGCCGTTCAGCGGGCGGCTGCGCGCCGATGCGGAGATGAGCGACACGGTCCCCGTGGATCCGAAGGTGGCTTACGACGTTCGCGACGTGATTGTGCGCGTGGTGGACAACCAGGATTTTCTTGAGATTCAACCAGAGTTTGCCGCGAACATCGTGATTGGTTTTGGGCGCTTGCAGGGGCGGCCGGTTGGCATCGTGGCCAATCAGCCATGCGTGCAGGCCGGGGCGCTGGACATCGATGCGTCGGATAAGTCGGCGCGGTTCGTGCGATTTTGCAACGCATTCAATATTCCTCTGCTGACGTTTGTGGATGTGCCGGGCTTTTTGCCGGGCGTGGAACAGGAGCGCGGCGGAATTATCCGGCACGGAGCAAAGCTGCTCTTCGCGTATTCTGCGGCGACGGTGCCGAAGATTACGGTGGTTTTGCGCAAGGCGTACGGCGGCGCATACATTGCGATGTGCTCAAAGGGACTGGGCGCGGACCGCGTGGTGGCGTGGCCCACGGCTGAGATTGCAGTGATGGGCGCCGAGGGCGCGGCGGAGATTGTGTTCCGGCGAGAGATCGATGCGGCCGAGAACAAGGCCGAACGGCGCCAGGAACTGGTGGACGAGTACCGCGACACGTTTTCGAATCCGTACGTGGCGGCGGGGCGAAGGCTGGTGGACGACATTATTGAGCCCGCGGAGACGCGGCGCTACCTGGCGCGGGCGCTGGAGTCGCTGCACGGCAAGCGTGAACTGCGACCGCAGAAGAAGCATGGATTGATTCCCTTGTAGGCGGAGGCACAGCGTGAAAGTGCATTGGACCGAGTGGGCGGTGTTGATGGCGTTGGCGGGCGCGGCGTGCGTGGCCGTTTATGCCGCGATGGCGCGCGCGATGCGGCTGGCCGTGGCAGAGAGACAACGGGAGACCGATCGCCGATTGAGCGCGATGGCCGCGACGGTGAGTGCGCTGCAGGCGCGCGTGGCCGAGCTTGGCGGGTTGCAGCAGCGGCAAAGCGGAGTTGCGGCAATCGCTGGAAAGACGGAAGCGATGGCGACGGGGGAACCGGTTGCTGAGACTGTTGCGGTGTTGACAGCGGCGGCAGCAACATTCCTGGGCAAGAAAGCGCGCATCCGCTCAGCACAATTACTGCCCGCTGAGCCGAGCGGAGCGGGCACATGGGCGCAACAGGGACGCGCATTTGTGCAAACCTCGCACAATCCGCGCTCAAGAGGATAGGGGCTGCAACGGATTTTAGAAAGCGAGCGGCACGTTGAAGCTACAGATCACGATCGACGGAAGGGCGTACGAAGTTGATGTCGAAGTATTGGAGGACGACGATGCCGCGGCGTCGAGCCACGCGGTGCGGCCTGTGGCGCACGCAACCGACAGCCACGCGCAGGGGCACTTGGAAGCCTGGGACAGCGCGGGGAAGATTTGCCACAGCCCGGTGATGGGATTGGTGATCAAGGTGAACGTGGAGCCGGGACAAGCCGTTGAAGCCGGCGAGCTCGTCGCGGTTTTAGAAGCGATGAAGATGGAGACGAACGTAACGGCTCCGCGGGCGGGAATGGTAAAGACCGTGCTGGTGAAGGCTGGCGATCCGGTGAAAGTGAATCAGTTACTGCTGGAGATGGAGTGAACGGGATCGAAGCCGGGTGAGAGAACGATCGAAGGGCTGAGATGAAAGAAGTGGGTGAGGATTCGATGGGCGGGGAGTTAACCGGCGAGGAGTTGAAGCCGGTTCCCGGGATAAAGTTCGTGGATCATGTGGCGATCGCCGTGAAGCAGGGCGAGCTTGAGGGCCAGATAAAGGCGTACGAGAGGCTCGGATTCAAGGAGATTCATCGCGAAAATGTGCGCGGAACGGACCAGGTGCGGGAGGCGCTGCTGCAGATTGGCGAAGGGCCGAATCTGATTCAGCTTCTGGAACCGCTCTCTCCGGACTCGCCGGTGCAGAAGTTCATCGACAAAAACGGCGGACGTGGCGGACTTGCGCATGTGGCTTTTCGCGTGGAGAGCGCACAGCGCGCCTTTGATGCGATGCAGGCTGGGGGATTTCAACTCATCGACAAAGCTCCGCGTAAGGGCTCTCGGGGAACGACGGTGTTTTTCGTGCATCCGAAGTCACGGGCGGATGGAGCATTCGGAATCCTCATGGAGATGGTGGAGGACCCTGAAAGCAAATGAGAGAAGGCGGCGATGGAACATTTGCTTGAGGAGTTTGCTCCGGTCAGCACGGCGGAGTGGGAAGCGGCGATTGCGCGAGACCTGAAGGGCGCCGACTATGCGAAGCGGCTGATCTGGCGAAGCGAAGAGGGGCTGGCCGTCAAGCCATACTATCGCGCGGAGGATTTGAAGGATCTGGCGTACCTGGATGCGGAGCCGGGAGCGTCTCCCTACCGGCGCGGGACGCGTGCAACCGGCGACTGGCTGATTCGCGAAGAGATCGAAGCGGAAGATGCGGAAACAGCAAATCGCGAAGCGTGCGCCGCAGTTGCTGGCGGCGCCGAAGGAATTGCATTCAGCGGAGTATTGGTAGAAAGCGACGCTGATTTGAGCGTGCTGCTCAGAAACCTCGAAGAGATCCCGATTCATTTTGAACGCGCGGACGAGAAGTTGGTGCGGCTGCTGAGTGAAAGACTCGGCGCGGCACGAAGCGTGGCGCGGGTTTCGACCGGATGCGATGCACTGGCCAATGTGGGCTTTGCGGCAGAGGTGATCGGCAAAGCGCCGGATGGATTTGTACCATTCACGGTTCGTGGCGATCGGTTCGAGGAAGCAGGAGCGACGGCGGCGGAAGAGATTGGGTTCTCCTTAGCGGCGGGGGTGGACTTTCTTGGCGCGATGCAGGAGCGAGACGTGGAGACTGGCCGGGCGGCAGCGGCGCTTGAGTTCAGTTTTGCGATTGGCGCAAATTATTTTTTCCAGATTGCCAAGCTGCGCGCTCTACGCATGGCGTGGGCGCGGGCGGCGGAAAGCTATGGCGGCTCGCGGTCAGAAGGCCGGGCACAGATCGCAGCACGCACTTCGCGGTGGAATAAAACCCTCTACGACCCGCATGTGAACATTTTGCGCGCGACCACGGAAGCGATGGCTGCGGTTCTGGGGGGCGCGGACTCGGTGACGGTGGCGTCGTTCGATGCATGCTACAGACGGCCGGACGAGGCGAGCCGGAGGCTGGCGCGGAATACACAGCTCCTGCTGAAGCATGAGGCGGAGATGGCGCGCGTTGCCGATGCAGCCGGCGGATCGTATTTTGTGGAAGCAATCACCGATTTTCTGGCGCGCGAGGGTTGGAAGATCATGCAAGGGATCGAAGCCCAGGGCGGCTACCGACAAGCGCTGGCGGACGGCGCGATCGAGGCGGCCCTGGAGCGATCGATGGCGGCGCGCGAAAAGGCGGTGACGCTGCGGAGGCGCATCTTCGTGGGAACGAATCAGTTTGCGAATCCCGCGGAGCAGGCGCTGAGCCGCTGTGAAGCAGGGCGGATCTGCGAGACCCGGCGCGGAACGCGGACTTACGAGGAACTGCGCCTGCGCACCGAGCGGCACCCTGCAGCGGGCGGCGTGACACCGCGCGTGCTGCTGGCAGAGTTTGGTGACGTGAAGATGCGAGCGGCGCGTTCGCACTTCGCGGCTAACTTTTTTGCCTGCGTGGGATTCGAGACGGTGACGCGACGATTCAGGAAGGCCGCGGAGATCGCGACGGCAGAGGGCGAACTGATTGTACTTTGCAGCGCGGACACGGAGTATGCGGCAATTGTGGCAGAACTGATGCCGAAGATGAAGGCGGTAAGGCGTTCAACACCTGTGATTGTAGCTGGAAATCCCGAGGATGCTGGGGTGCTTGCGGGGGCGGGGATTGCTGATTTTGTCCATGTGCGCAGCAATCCCGTGGAAGTACTGACGAAGTGGCAGGAACGATTGGGGATCAAGAACTGATGCGGCCTGACTTTACAGAGATCGAGTGGAAGGCAACGGGAGACGCCGAGGTGCCGGGCGTGGCCGAGGAGGGGTCTTCGGCAGAGGATGCTGCATCGAAACACTTTTATACACGCGAAGATCTGGCGGAGCTCGAGCATCTGGATTACGCGGCAGGGATTCCGCCCTTCCTGCGCGGACCGTACACGACGATGTATGCGATGCGGCCGTGGACCATCCGGCAATATGCGGGATTTTCAACGGCGGAAGAATCGAATGCATTCTATCGACGCAACCTTGCGGCCGGACAGCGCGGGCTTTCGGTGGCATTCGACCTGGCGACGCACCGCGGTTACGACTCCGATCATGAGCGTGTCGCAGGTGACGTGGGCAAGGCGGGAGTGGCAATTGACTCGATTCTGGACATGAAGATCCTGTTCCACCGCATCCCGCTCGAGCAGATGTCGGTTTCGATGACCATGAACGGCGCGGTGCTGCCGATCATGGCGTTCTATATTGTTGCCGCCGAAGAGCAGGGCGTGAAGCCGGAGGCGCTGAGCGGGACCATCCAGAACGACATTCTGAAAGAGTTCATGGTCCGCAATACATATATCTATCCGCCGGCGGGATCGATGCGCATTATCGGCGACATTTTTCGCTACTGCGCGGCGAAGATGCCGAAGTTCAACTGCATCAGCGTGAGCGGATACCACATGCAGGAGGCCGGCGCGACGGCGGAACTGGAGCTGGCCTATACGCTGGCTGACGGGCTGGAGTATTTGCGCACGGGTGTTGCAGCCGGGCTCGATGTGGATGAGTTTGCGCCACGGATTTCGTTTTTCTGGGGCGTGGGAATGAACCACTTCACGGAGATCGCCAAGATGCGCGCAGCACGCATGCTATGGGCGAAGATTGTGAAGAGCTTCGGCGCAAAGAATCCAAAATCGCTGGCGCTGCGCGCGCACTCGCAGACTTCAGGATGGAGCTTGACGGCGCAGGACCCATATAACAACGTGGTGCGCACGTGCGTGGAGGCGATGGCTGCGGCATTTGGAGGCACACAATCGCTGCATACCAACGCGCTCGACGAGGCTCTGGCGTTGCCGACCGACTTCTCCGCGGGGATCGCCCGCAATACGCAGCTCTACCTGCAACTGGAAACCGGAATCACGCATGTGGTGGACCCGTGGGCGGGATCGTATTACGTGGAGCGTTTAACACACGAATTGATGCACTCGGCGTGGGATTTGATCCAGGAGGTTGAGCGGCTGGGTGGAATGGCGAAGGCGATCGAAACGGGAGTGCCGAAGATGCGCATCGAGGAGGCTGCCGCGCGCAGGCAAGCGGCCATCGATGCGGGACGCGACGTGATCGTGGGCGTGAATGCATACAAGGCGACCGAGGAACCGGAGATTCCTGTGCTCGATATCGACAACGACGCGGTGCGCGATGGACAGATCAAGCGGCTCGAGGAGCTAAGACGCGAGCGCAACAGCGACGAAGTGCGCGCGGCGCTGGAGAGGCTGGAGCATTGCGCGGCAGACGGCCGCGGGAACTTACTGGAATGCGCGGTTGAAGCAGCGCGCAAACGAGCGACGCTCGGCGAGATTTCGATGGCTCTTGAAAACGTTTGGGGGCGGTACGAAGCGGCGCCGCACACGATAGCCGGCGTTTACTCGGCGGAAAGCGCCGGCGGCGAGGAGTTCAAGAAGGCGCGACGCATGGTGGAGGATTTTGAGCGCGAAGAGGGACGACGGCCGCGAATTCTGGTAGCAAAGATGGGCCAGGACGGGCACGATCGCGGCGCCAAGGTGATTGCGACCGCGTTCGCGGACATCGGATTCGACGTGGATGTGGGCCCGCTGTTCCAGACGCCGCGCGAGGTGGCGCGATTTGCCATGGATAGCGACGTGCATGTGGTGGGCGTTTCGAGCCTGGCAGCGGGACACAAAACGCTGGTGCCCCAACTGATCAAGGAGCTGCGAGCGCTGGGACGGGACGACATTCTCGTAGTTGTAGGCGGCGTGATTCCGCCGCAGGATTACCGATTCCTGTATGACGCGGGCGTGGCGGGAATCTACGGGCCGGGGACGGTGATTCCGATGGCGGCGCAAAAGATCCTGGAACTGCTGTGCGCCGCCGTGACTAGATAGGTGGGCGCGATGAAGAGCGCGCTGCGCGAAGTGCCGGGATGCAGAACGCCGGAGGCTCCAAAAACGGCGACGAGAGCCAGGGCGCTGTCGCGCGGGGAGTATCGCGATGGAATCCTGCGCGGCGATCGCGGGGTGCTGGCACGGGCGGTGACGCTGGTTGAAAGCGCTCGCGAGCGAGATCGCGAACTGGCTGAACAGATTGTTGAAGATTGCCTGCCGCATTGCTGCGAATCGATTCGCGTGGGAATCACAGGCGTGCCGGGCGCCGGCAAGAGCAGTTTGATTGAGGCGCTGGGCGGGTTTCTGATTTCAGGGCAAAAGCAGAAGGTCGCGGTGCTGGCGATCGATCCGAGCAGCCAGATTTCCGGCGGGAGCATTCTGGGCGACAAGACGCGGATGCCGGCGCTGGCGGCAAGTGAGATGGCGTTCATCAGGCCATCGCCTTCGCGCGGCGTGGCCGGCGGCGTGGCGCAGCGAACACGCGAAGCGATGTTGCTGTGCGAGGCGGCGGGATACAGGAACATTCTGGTGGAGACGGTCGGCGTAGGCCAATCAGAAACGGCAGTGCACGAGATGGTGGATTTTTTTCTGCTGATCACGCTGGCGGGTGCGGGCGACGAGCTACAAGGGATCAAGCGCGGCGTGATGGAGCTGGCCGACCTGGTAGCCGTGAACAAGGCCGATGGAGCGAATGTGGATGCCGCGGAGCGAGCGCGTGCTGAGGCGCAAAATGCACTGCACTTTTTTCCGGCGGCGGAGTCAGGATGGACACCGCGGGCGGTGACCTGCTCCGCGCTTACGGGACGTGGCATTCGCGAGTTGTGGGAGTGCGTGCTTACGTACGCGACTCTGACGCGCGGCAACGGATGGTTTGCCACGGGGCGACGCGAGCAGCAACGGCGATGGCTGCACGAGATGATCGATCAGTCGCTGCGGCAGAGATTCGACCGCCATGCGGCGGTGCGTGGACGCATGAAGGAGCTGGAGCGCGACGTGACGGAGGGGCGAACGACGCCGTTTCGCGCGGCGCGGACGCTGCTGGCTGCTTATTCCGATTCCGATGGCTGCTGAAGGCGCGCAATCACTTCGTCGAGCGCTGATTGCCATGCAGGAAGTTGAACGCCGAAGCGGGCGTGCAGCTTGGCGTTCGACAGAATCGAGTTGCGCGGGCGTGCGGCGGGGGTGGGGTAGTCTTTGGTTTCGATCGGAAGGAGTTTCGGCGATTTGACGCCGAGCTGCGTGGATGCGCGGGCGAAGATGGCCTGAGCGAAACCGAACCAGGAGGCGGAGCCGGCGCAGGTCATGTGATAGAGGCCGGACCAATCCCCGGCGGCGCCGAAGCGGCCGGCCAAAACGCCTGTGACGATTTCGTGCGTGGCACGGGCCAGCTCAATCGAAGTGGTCGGCGCGCCGATCTGGTCATCGACGATGGAAAGCTGATCGCGCTCCGCGGCGAGGCGCAGCATGGTGAGCAGAAAATTTTTGCCATGCGGCCCGTAGACCCAACTGGTGCGAAAGATCAGGTGGCGGGCGCGGGAGTTTTGGATGGCCTGTTCGCCGGCGAGCTTGCTGGCGCCGTAGACGCTGAGGGGCGCGGGGGAATCGTCTTCTGTCCAAGGCTCCTTTTTGCTGCCGTCAAAAACGTAGTCCGTGGAGTAATGGACGAGGAGGGCGTTGCGCTCGGCGGCCTCTTCGGCGAGGACGCGGGGAGCAAGGGCGTTGATGGCATGGGCCAGAGGCATTTCCGACTCGGCGCGATCGACCGCGGTGTAGGCGGCGGCGTTGAGGATGACCTCGGGCGCGGCGTGGCGCACGAAGTCGCGCGTCTGATCTGGATCGGCAAGATCGACAGATTCGCGATCAACAGCGATGACGGTTCCGGTTCCGGCGAAGATTTTCTCGAGCTCGCGGCCGAGCTGGCCTGCGCTGCCGATGATGAGGATGCGCGGATGGGTGAGTTGATTTGGGGCTGGAGTTGGAGACTCTGTCATGCGTGCGCAATCCGTGGGAGTGCAGAAGCCACTTCTCGCATTTTAACCGGCTGATTAGGCCAGGAAGCCGTTCAGGGCCGAGCGATCCGATCTCGCAATGCGCGGATTCGGTCGGTGAGTTCGATTGAAAAGCATGCCTCAGGGGCATAAGCCCGCTGCTCTTGCGGCGCATTACCGGGGATAAATCCCCGGCCTACCAACCGTGGCGCATTGCCGGGGATAAATCTCCGGCCCACCAGCCGAGCCTCACAAGACTACCTTTCAAGCCGGCACAATGCGCGCATTCGCGCCGCAGCGCGATTCCCCGTACAATTTGAGAAGGGAGAGCTTTCGCGATGAGACAGGTTTATTGCGATGCCAACGCAACCACGCCCCTGCTACCAGAGGTGATGGAGGCGATGCGCCCGTACTGGATGGAGGATTTTGGCAACGCTTCATCCATTCACTTGCAGGGCCAGAAAGCGCGCAAGGCGGTGGACCACGCGCGACAGACCCTGGCACATTTTTTTAACTGCCGGGAAGCGGAGGTCGTGTTTAACTCGGGAGGAACCGAGGGAGACAACACGGCGATCTTCGGGCTGCTGCGCGCGGGCGACCACTTTATTACTACGTCGATTGAGCACTCGGCTGTGCTGCGCGCCGCCGATCGAGTGGCGGAGCGCGGCGTCGAGGTGACGTTTGTCGCGCCGAGCAAGGATGGGCTGATCGATCCGGAAGAGATTCGCCGCGCGATGAGGCCGGCAATGAGGCTGGGTGATTCGCGCAGGATCCTGGTGAGCGTGATGCTGGCAAATAACGAGACGGGCGTGATTCAGCCGGTGGAGGAGATCGGGAGAATTGCCGCGGAGACAGGGGCGTTCTTCCATATCGATGCAGTGCAGGGAGCGGGAAAGGTTGGGTTTGACGTGCAGCGCTTTGGGTGCCATTTGTGCTCCATCAGCGCGCACAAGGTGCATGGACCGAAGGGCGTGGGGGCGATGTATGTGAGGCGCGGAACGCCGCTGGAGCCGCTGATTGTTGGCGGGAGCCACGAACGGCGCCAGCGAGCGGGGACGCAGAATGTGCCGGGCATCGCGGGACTGGGCAAGGCCGCGGAACTGGCCATGAAGAGCCTTGAGGATGGGACGATGGAGCGTGTTGCGCGGCTGCGCGACAGGCTGGAGGCTGGACTTCTGGAGATTCCGGGGACGGCTGTGAATGGCGCGGGAGCGCCGCGTGCGGCGAACACGACGAACGTTCATTTTGAGCACCTGGAAGGCGAGGCGCTGGTGATCGCGCTCGACCTGAAGGGCGTCGCGGTGAGCGGAGGGTCGGCGTGCCACTCAGGATCGACCGAACCGAGCCACGTGCTGATGGCGATGGGATTGGGCAGGAACGCGGCACTGGCCAGCTTGCGCTTCAGTTTGCTGAAGACGGTGAGCGAGGAAGATGTCGATCACGTGTTGCGTGTGGTTCCGGAGGCGGTGGAGCATTTGCGGGCGTTGGCGCCGGAGGCAGCGGAAGTACGTTGAAGCACCAGATCCGGCGGCGCTGCAACGGTGTGTTCAATGTTTTGTCTGGTTCGCGCCGCTTCGCGGCCTGGCGAGTTGGCTAGTTGGCGAGAAAGATTGCGGATCGACAGATCTGATCGGGCTCCAGCTTTGCTGGACAAGGGGATTCATGAGTAAGAGCACAACCATTGCGGTGGCGATGTCTGGAGGGGTTGACTCCTCGACGGCGGCGGCGATCCTCGCTCGCGAGAGCGATGGTTCCGCATCTTCGCGCAACACGGTGGTTGGGTTGACGCTGCAGCTTTGGGACCAGACGCGGCTCGCGGGCAAGCACGGAATTCCCGATGCGCCGAAGGCGGGGCGTTGCTGCTCGATTGACGACGTGTACGATGCGCGGCGCGTGGCTGAGCACCTGGAGATTCCTTATTACGTGGTGAACCAGGAGGAGCGGTTCGAGCGCGACGTGGTGCGGCCGTTTGTGGATGAGTACCTGGCGGGGCGCACGCCAATTCCCTGCTCTCTCTGCAACAACCACATCAAGTTTGACCAACTACTGAAGACGGCGCGAAGCATTGGAGCGGAGCGGATTGCGACGGGCCACTACGCGGTGAACGAGTTCGATGAGAAGCGTGGGCGGTGGATCTTAAAGCGGCCCGCGGACCGCGCGAAGGACCAGACGTATTTTCTGTTTGGACTGACTCAGGAGCAGCTTGCACGCACCATGTTTCCGCTGGGCCACATGACCAAGCCGGATGTGCGCGAGGCGGCGCGGAAGCATGGATTGATGCTGGCGGAGAAGCCGGACTCGCAGGAGATCTGCTTTGTGCCGGGCGGAGACTACAAGCAGTTCATCACGGCGTATCTCGAGGAGCAGGGCGAGGCGACGCCGGAGATGGCGGGCGAGCTGGTGGCGGCGAGCGGCGAAGTCATTGGGCAACACGCGGGCATCCACAACTTTACGGTGGGGCAGCGCAAGGGATTGGGCGTGGCGAGTGCAGCTCCGCTTTACGTGATCAACATCGATCCCGCAAGCCATCGCGTGACGGTGGGCGCGGATGCGGAGCTGGCGACGCGCTGCTTACGCGCGCGCCAACTGAACTGGATCAGCATTGCGGAACTGCGGGAGCCGATGCGCGTAAAGGTAAAGATTCGCCACCGGCACGAGCCTGCGTGGGCCGTGCTGGAACCGGGCGGAGCGGACGAAGCGGTTGCGACCTTCGATGAGCCGCAGCGCGCAGTGACGCCGGGGCAGGCTGCGGTCTTTTACGACGGGGATGAAGTTGTGGGCGGTGGCTGGATCGTTTGAAATGATGGCCGGCATTGGTGACGATGCCTTCTAGGTGTGGGCCTGGAGGCCCACACGACAGCCGGACTGGAGTCCGGCGCTACCTAGGTCTCTGCAAGTCGAAGCGGTCGCGAGTGCGGACGTAAGTCGGGCCGCCCATGCGGCCGATGGCGTTGAGCTTGTCAGGATCGATCTTGTAGCCGTCGAGCAGCGAATCGAGAACATGGAAGCGCAGGACCTCGCCGAGCACAAGAATGCCGCCGCCGGGCCGGTCATTGATGGGCAAAATCTGGTGAAGCCGGCACTCCATCTGGGCCTTGCTCTCGGCCACGCGCGGCGGTTTCACGAGATCGCTGACCAGCGGCGTCAGACCTGAAAGCTCGAATTCGTCAACCTCGGGCGGAACTGTCGCCGACGTCGTGTTCATCTGCTCAGCGAACTCCTCTGACACGATGTTGACGACGAATTCGCCTGTGGCCTTGATGTTTTCGAGCGTGTCCTTATACGGACGAGGGCCGGAACGAACAGCCGTTGAGAAGCAGACGACAGGTGGGTTGGATCCGCACGCGGTGAAATAGCTGAAAGGTGCAAGATTCCTGACGCCGGCCGAATCGACGGTGGAGACAAAGGCGATAGGCCGCGGCACGATCATGCCGATCATGAGCTTGTAGATATCATTGGCCTCGATTTGCGAAGGGTCGAAGGCGCGCATTTGTCTAACCGAAATCGCAGGCCCTAGACGAACATATCGTGGTCGCGTGTAGGCCGATTGGGCTGTGGACGAGGCTCGGGCGCTCCGTTGCGCAGAGATTCCACAACCGCCTTGACCGAAGCGAGTATCGCCGAAAACTGGCGCATCGGCTTGTGGACGGCATCGGACATAAAGCTGCCGGTGCGTTCCAGGGTATCGAGAACGTGGGAAAACATGGAATCAAGACGTTTGCTCTGAACGCGCGCGCGGGCAATGATCTCATCCGCAGTGGATTGAACGTCGGCAACCTGAACGCGCAGGGAATGTGTAATGGCGGCCAGGTCGTCGGCGGTTTCTTCAATCTTCGGAGTCAAACGCGTAACCAGCGAGCGAGTATTGTCGATCAGCGGAGTGACCGAGGAGCGAAAAGCCTCGAACTTCTCGTCCATCGCTCGCGCAGCCTTGCGCATTGCAATAAAGGCGGCCAGCAGGACGAAGGCCTGGACCAGCATGGCAAACGCAACCAGCGTGACCAAAACGAGTTGAACGGTTTGATTGTCGATCTTTGGCATAGTGTTGATCTCGCGCAGAACTCTGCGGAACTAGGAATCGCAGCCTGAACACGGTGCACAGGCGAGGCCAGCGGAATGACTTCCGGAACAAGCGCGCCACCCGGATTGATTACCCGAGTTCGTTGAGGAGAAAACGATGAGCCCGAGACTGTGCCGGAACACGATGAAACTGCCGGCCCTCAGAACTCGTTCGTTTCCGACTCGCCGCTCGCGGACTTGTATGCCTGACGTCCGGCATCAACGGCAGCGGTGACGCGGGTAGACTGATCGGCGACCAGATTCTTTCCGCGCTCGACGAATTCTTCCCACTGAGCTCTACCGCGATCGACGTACTCGCCAACCTGTTCCTTTCCGCGGTCAACGAAGGCGCTCATCTGCTCCTTGCCCCGATCGACGATGGCGCTAACGTTCTCAGCAGCTTCGCGTGTACGCGCACGAAGATATTCCGCGCTCTCACGTGCTCCCGTTGCGATGTCCTCACGCGTCTCTTTGCCGCTCTTAGGCGCATAAAGGATACCGACCAGAGCGCCGACGCCCAATCCGGCCAAGAACCAAGCCAAGCCGTAAGATTTGCTCTCTTCTGCCATGATGAATCCTCCTCTTTCGATCGCGCTCAACGAATGATTGAGCCTACCAAACCAGTCCAGTCTACCGCAAACGGGTCCTTATGCAGATTGGAGAGCGGTTGAATTTGCGAAACGGCTCCCTAAAGTCCGGAGAGATTCCGCCGAACTCCATTACGAATCACGGCGATTGCATGAGATCCGAATGCTGAAAATGACCCACTCTCCACCTTGGATGCGCCGTGACGATGCGGAGTCATCCACCCCTGGTGGAGTTGTGGGCAAGAACTTCAGCAAAGTGGAGAGCGTGACGGTTGGATAGCTGCGCGATTTGCTCGCGGCAACTGAAACCGTCGGCAACGAGGATTGTCGATGGGTCGGCAGACTGCACAGCGGGAAGCAGGCCCTGGCTGGCGATGGTCTTAGAAACTTCATATTTTCCGGCTTCAAAGCCGAAGGGGCCGGCCATACCGCAACAGCCAGCCTGAATGAGCTCGACTTTTGCGCCGGCGGATTGGAGCATGGCGATTTCGCTGGCCGGGCCGCCGAAGACGGCCTTGTGATGGCAGTGGCCGTGGACCAGGACGCTTGCGCCCGCGAGACGGCCAGCGACGAACTGCGGGGCGCGTTCGCAGAGCCAGTTGGAGAGCAGCCAAATATTTTGGCTCAGACGTTTCGCTCGGGGATCGTTGGGGAAGAGTTCGAGCAACTCATCTTTGAAGACGCTGGCACAGCTTGGCTCGAGAAAGATAAAGGGCAGGCCGGCTTCGATTTGGGAAGACATGCGGTCGAGGACGCGCGCAAGATAGGCGCGGGCGGCGCTGAGGAGGCCGAAGTCATAGAGAGGGCGGCCGCAACAGATGTGGCCGCGAGGAACTTCGACGTGGAATCCGGCTTCGGTGAGGATGGCTTCGGCCGCGGAGAGCGATTGCGGATAGTAATAGTTGTTCCATGTATCGGGCCACAGCACCAGGACTGGCCGTCCAGGCAATGGCGCTTCGCGCGCAGGACCGGCGTGCTTGACCCTTGGTGATCGGGATTTCTGAAAACTCTCGGCCGCCAGGCAGGGTAACCTGCGTTCGCGGGCAACGCCGGCGATGCGCTTGATGAGCGGACTGGTGAGAGGACCGGTGAGGACGGCATTGGTGAGCGCAGGTGCAAGCGAGCCATAGCGGGCAAGGCGATCGGCGAATCCGAAGATATAGTGCTGGAGCGGGTGGAGGCGACCCTTGTAATGCTGCGCAAGAAACTCTGACTTGTAGGCGGCCATGTCGACCTGAACGGGGCACTCGGATTTGCAGGCCTTGCAACTGAGGCAGAGGTCGAGGGCATCGTGGACGGCGGAGCTTTCGAAACCCTCGTCGCGGAGAGATCCGGCGAGCATTTCCCAAAGCAGATGGGCGCGGCCGCGCGTGGAGTGCTGCTCCTGACCGGTGGCGCGATAGCTGGGACACATGACGCCGCCGGTGGTATTGCGGCAGGCACCGACCCCGACACACCGCTCGGTGGCGCGGACAAGCGACCCATCGTCTTTGGCGAACGCAAAGTTTGGATGCCACTCGGTTTGACCGCTGTGGGAAACGGCGACGGACACTTCGGTTGAGGCAACCTCAGCGAGAGGGTGGCGGAGGTTTTCGACGGGATCGTAGACACGCGCGGCATCGGAAAGCTTGCCTGGATTCATGCGATTGTCGGGATCCCAGATCGCTTTGAATTCGCGGAAGGCCTGGACGAGCTCGGGGCCAAACATCTTGGGCAGAAGCGCGGCGCGCGATTGGCCGTCGCCGTGCTCACCGGAGAGCGAGCCGCCAAAGGAGAGCACGACATCGGCGGCGCGATCGATGAATTCGCGGAAGATGCGAATACCTTCGGCGCTGCGGAAGTCGAAATTGATGCGCATGTGCACACAGCCCTGGCCGTAGTGGCCGTAGAGCGGACTGCGAAAACCGTATTCCGCCATGAGACGGGTGATGGCGCGGAGATATTTGCCAAGCTGCGCGGGAGGGACGGCGGAGTCCTCCCAACCTTCCCAGCGGTCCGGTTCGCCGGGCACAAAGACCATGGCTCCGAGCGCGGATTCGCGCACATGCCATACGGCCTTAGCCTCTTCTGGCGTGCAGATGTGGGCCACGGGCGGAGAGGGCCACGACTGGGAGGCGCGCGCCACCGACTCGGCCTTGGCATGTGCCTCTTCGGCAGACGATGCGCCCATCTCGACAAGCAGGAATCCGACTCCGGGAGGGAGCTTATCGAGGTCGCGAAGAGCAAGGCCCTTGCGACGCATGAAGTCGACGAGAAGAGAGTCGAAGCCTTCGAGGCCGATGGGCTTGTGCTCGAGCGCGAGTGGAACGGCGTCGGCGGCGAGGAACGCATCGTTGAAGGCGAGCACAGTGAGGACGCGGAAGGGTGGGCTGTCGGTGAGGTTCAGGGTAGCCGAAAGAACGTTGACGCAGGTGCCCTCGGCGCCGACCAGCGCGCGCGCGACATGGAAGTTGCTCTCGGGAAGCAGCTCATCGAGGTTATATCCGGAGACGCGGCGCGGGATGCGGGGAAATTTTTCGCGGACGAGAGCCGCGTAGCGGTCGCGGATGCGCGCGAGATCGGAATAGATTTGGCCGACGCGGCCGCCGGCGCGGATGAGCGCGTCAAGGCATTCGGGGGGCGTAGCTCCCACGGTCATACGCGTGCCGTCATAGAGAACGACGTCGAGCGATTCCACGTTGTCAACAACCTTGCCGCCGAGCAAGCCATGCACTCCGCAACTGTTGTTGCCGATCATGCCGCCGAGCGTGCAGCGGGAGTGCGTCGCGGGGTCGGGCGCATAGGTAAGTTGGTGCGTTTCGGCCGCGTCGCGCAGGCGATCGAGAACGATGCCGGGCTCAACACGAGCCAGCCTCTTCGCAGGGTCCAGTTCCTGAAGCGAATTCATGAAACGGGAAAAGTCAAAGACGACGGCTACGTTGACGCACTGGCCGGCGAGGCTGGTGCCGGCGCCACGAGGAAGCACGGCTGCGCCAGTGGCGCGGCAGGCGGCCAATGCGGCCTCAACGTCGGCCGCATCGCGCGGATAAATGACACCGATGGGGAGTTGGCGATAGTTCGACGCGTCAGCGGCGTAAAGAGCGCGCGAGCCCGGATCAAAATGGACCTCGCCACGAAGCGATTTCTTGAGGAGATCTTCAAGCTCCCGATGCGCGGAAAAACTCTCATGATCAAGTGGAGAGAAATTAGAGAGAATGGCAAACGCTGAAGTGCTCACGCTGCAATGGTAGCGCGAGCGGCCTGCAAGGGTCGCACGATGGAATCGCATGCAGACGGAGGTTATTGAGTTAGAAAACCTGGATCTACAAAAAAAGCCGATCCGATCGAGCTCCGGCAGGGGATTGGCGCGAACGCTCGAGTAGTTCCGTAGGAAGAATTGGCAAAGCCGCAGAATTCGTTACCGCGATGGCCACTCTTCAACGACAACGCCAAGGTCGTTGAGCTGACGGATGACGGCTTCGAGATTACGGCGAACTTTGGGGCGGTCTTTGGGCGCGGCGGCGGAGGACTCCGCGACCGCGATTACGCGGCCATACGACCAGGCTCCGGCAGGAATGGCGGCGACGGCAGTGTCGAGGTCGGAAAGACGCAGCTCCAACTGCTGGCGCCGTGCTGCCGCGGGACGAAGCAGCGTTCCCTGCCCCACCGGGCTGGGATTTGCGTCAGCCATGATGACGCGCAGAGTAACGGTGTCTGCGCCGACAGCGAGAAAGGGATTTGCCCACTGCGCAGGATCGTGAATATCGATATAGAGGCTCTTGGTGGGCAGCGGAATCTGTTCGAGTTCCGCGCGCTCCTGGTCGCGCTCCGCTGCCGCCTCGTGCGCGCGATGTTCGGCGTCGACAGCGTCTTTTTCGACCCGCACAACGGCTCGCTCTTCCCGATGGCAAGCGACAAGAACAAGAGCTGGGAGCAGTGCCAGCGATAACATTCGTTTGCAGATGCGACGCGGAATCACGTGATTAAGAATAGCAGGAGCGTATCGATACCCTCTCACGCAGGAAGTCTATCGGACGGATGAGTATTGGCGACGGATTCCAAGGCTCTTGGGAATGCCGCAAAAGGCGGATAAGGCGTGCGACTCATTCGAAAAAACAGCCGCGATTCGGGTGGGCATCTGGGTGCAAACAGCGGTTTATTGACGTTCCTGCAGGACCACCGAAGCCGGCAATTGCACACTTAGGGACTCCTTCGGCTTGCCGTATTTGAACCGCTTCTTGAGATTCATTGCGGGTTCTTCAATCCACCGATAACAGATTGCCGCAAGCAAAAGTGTAAGAGCGAGCGCGATTGCTCCGACGAGGAGGAATGCGGCTTTGTATGGCATGAATCCAGCAAAAAACGGAAATACGGAGTGGTAGAACCAGCCGAGATAGGTGGCGTGGAAGAGATAAAGCCCGTAGCTTCGGGCTCCGAACCAACGAATTTCCCTGGTGCTACATGCGCGGCAAAGAAAACTGCCTTCGCGCATCACAGCGATCACGACTGCTGCCGCCATGATGTTCCAAAGGGAAATTGAGTAAGCCGCGCGAAGAGGAGTTCCGAGGAGCGGCCGCTTCATCACTTCGGTTAACAAGGCGATTGCACATATTCCCCCCAAAAGGACATATTGTGCGACCGATTCGAGCCATCGATAGATGGCCTTGCCTCGGATCATTGCCAGGACCGCCCCGAAGAGAATGGCATCGACTCTTGTTGGCGTCCAGTAATACATAAAAAATACCGACACCTTCATCCAAGCAGTTAAAAAGCGCAGCGCAAAGCTGACAGCAATCAGAATCAGCGTGACCCTGAGGAGGATGCGGCGATTGGGGCATATCCACACCACGAGGGGCCAGAGGAGGTAGAACTGTTCTTCCACGCCCATGGACCAGAGATGTGTCATCACTTTCCAAGGAACCGTCGTATAAATGGAGGCATAACTTGGAAAAAGATTGTGGATATACAGGAAGTGGCTCCAGAATTGAAATCCCGGTGAGTAGCCATGCATGGTGCTCACCAGACCGACTCCGATTAAGGTGATGTAGTAAAGGGGCACCACGCGGAGAAGACGGCGACTGTAAAAGACCCTGAAATATCCTTCTCTTTCGCGAGTGTCAATAAGAATACCGCAGATAAGAAAGCCGGAAAGCACAAAGAATACCGGAACGGTTACCCAGCCCAACTGCAGGAGAACGCGAACGGGACACCATGGCCAATTCTGGGGCACGCTTAACGATAGGTCGCAGCAATGGCGGAAGAAGACGAGCAGGAAAGCGAATCCCCGCACGCCCTCAAGAGACGGCAGGAATTTTCGTTCGCTACCGGCACGAGCCGATTGCGCCATAGATGGGGCAGAAAAGACCATCTTCTAAAGTAGCCGCTAAATTTCCCGTGGGGGATGCCGCTTTCGTGGTAAACCCAATTCTATCCTTAAGCGGGTCAGATTCCGAGTAAGCCGCGGGCGATGGAATCGAGGATGCCGTTGAGGAAGTTGATTGATTCGGGGGCGCAGTAGCGACGGCCGATCTCGAGCGCCTCGTTGATGACAACGGGAAAGGGCGTGGATTTGACGCCGATGAGCTCGGCGACTGCCATGCGGAGCAGATTGCGATCGACGGCAGGCATCCGATCGAGGCGCCAGTGGGCGGAATGGCCGGCGATAAGCGCATCGATTTCTTCCTTTCGAGCGACGGCCACGCGGAAGAGGTCCTCGGCAAACTCACGTACCTCGGGTTCGAAGGGATCAGCGGCCTTCCAGAAGGTGGCCTGGACTTCGTCGGGGGACTGACGGCCAATGTCGGCCTGAAACAGCATTTGCATGGCGAGTTCGCGGGATTTGCGGCGATGGCGCGAGGTCAAGCTGGACCGCCTTGCTGGAGTTTCCGGCGCAGGCTGACCATTTCAATGGCTGCGGCAGCGGCCTCAAAGCCCTTGTTGCCTGCCTTGATACCGGCGCGGTCGAGGGCCTGCTCCAGATTTTCGCAGGTGAGCACGCCAAAACTGTGCGGAATGCCGGTTTCCTGTTGCGATTGGCCGATGCCGCGCGCAACCTCGTTGTAGATGGCCTCGTAGTGAGCGGTCTCTCCGCGCAATAGGCAACCCAGTGTGACGATAGCGTCCACCTGGCCGGAGTTCGCGCAGGTTCGCGCGGCGGCAGGAATCTCCCACGCGCCGGGAACGCGCACGACCTGGATATCGGAGCGGGCTGCGCCACTACGCAAGAGAGCGTCGAGAGCACCATCAAGCAGGCGGTCAGTAATGACGGCGTTCCAGCGCGCGACGATGACGGCAAACTTCATCCCGCCGGCTGAAAGGTCGCCTTCGAGCGCGACAGGCTTGCCTTTGAGGGGATCAGTCCAGGCCCAGAAGCTGAAACGAAAGCCGGGCTCCGGTTCGACATTGAACATTTGCGAGCGCCAATGCGTTTCGGAAATTGGAGAAAGCAGCGAGACAGCCTGATCGCCGCCTTGCGCGCGGAGCCATGATTCAGCGGCCTGATGGACGGAGTCGAGAGAGGTGACCTCGATGAGGACATCCGCAGTGGAGGGAAACTTCCCGTCGACAAACTCGAGATTGCCAAGCGGCGCGAGAAAGGACGCGCCGCGCGATCCCTCCTCCTGCCAGCCCTTGCCGGGCGCGAAGCCGAGCGCGGAAAAAAAGTGCGCCAAGCGGTCGTAGGCCGCGGCGCTGCCCGCGGGCCGCAGGAATGAGATGCCCTTGATCATGAGTCGATTGTAGCGGAGCAAGCGGTGTTAGCGGAGTTAGCGGAGCTAGAGCTTCCAATGGTAGGTGGCAATAATGAGTCGAGCTCCGCAGACCAACAACTGCTGCGATCAGAGTGCGCGTTAAGCGGATGACGGATAGCGTGTGTGATTCGCACCTTATGTAACGGAGCGCGGCTTGACCACGATGACCGTTGCAGGAACTACGGTCGACGGGCCGGGCGCAGTGGGATAGAGGCACCCGGCATCGGTGCCGCCCGCAGAGACCGGCGTGCAAGCCGGAAGCGCAGGCGTCAATTGCTGGGTATCGGTGGGTGGTGAAGTGGTGCTGAGGTTAGCCGGAATGCCGATGAAGTGAAGTTCGTCGTCGCCGGCCGTGGATACAAAGAAGATGGAATGGTCAGGCGAGAAAGTACCGGCGAGCGGCGCGGTTGGTGGCGTGGCGGCGGTGCTGTCTGCGAACGTCACATAGCCGATGGGCCCGACGCCGGTCGGCTGAGGCAGATAGTAAGGAAGCTGCGCGGCCGTAGTGGAAGTGCCCGGCGTGTTGTATGTGACAAAGGCGATGGGCGCGGCATTTGTTGAAGAGGCCGTGGTGGGCGCTGTGCCGGTGACGACCTGATTGACGGCAGTGGCATTCGTCACGCCAGTGACATTGACTGAACCGTTGAGCGCGGGGTTGGTGGACAACGGCGTGAGAGTTTGCGTGGCACCGGATGTGGTGACTGGACATTGAGCGGCGGGATACGCGAGCGAAGGCGGAATATTAAGGCCAATGTCATCGAGCGTAATACTCGAACCGTTCAGGGATGCGCCCAGAATATGCTGACCATCAGAGGTAGCGCCCAAAACGCTCGTGGCGATGTTGAGCGAGTCGGTTAAGGGCTGCGGATAGAACTGAATGGTGGCGTTGTTGCCGACGGTGCCGCTGGGGCACCATGTGTGGGCGACGGTGGGATTTCCGGCGAGCCATGCGCCCAGGCCAGGGACAGTGACAGCGAGGTTCTGCGAGCCGCCGGAGGAGCTCAAGTCATAGGTGCTCCAGCCGGAGTTAATGTCGTGCACATAGAGCGTATTGGTGTGATTGCCGCCAAGCGCCGCACTATCGACGATGTAAAGAGTATTCGAATCCTGGGTCCAGGTGGCAGCCGCACCCAAGCCGCCAAATGTACTGATGATAGAGCCCGAAGCGTTGTACAGATAAAACAGACCGCGTATCTGGTCGTTGATGAGCAGATAGTTGTCATTGGGAGAAACGGCAAGGACTACGCCGGGGACATTCGGATCTGTTCTGGTGAGGGAGTTGCCGTTGGTCGAGTAAACCATGAGCTCGCGAGGCGAGCCAAAGTAGAGGTTGACACCCGCCTGGTCCATGACCATGGAGTTGGGCACGAAAGGCAGGCGCGCGGTGCTGCCGGGCGTGCCGGTGAGCAACTCAACCGAGTAGAAGTACTGCGATTGACCGGGCGCGGCGACCCAAACGAAATCGCTGGTATTGCCGGGAACAATGACGTCGACAGGATTGGAGGTGAGCGAGAGTCCGGTGCCGTTCAAACCAAGTTCGTTAATGGGGGCGGGATTGCATAGCGGTGGTTTGCAGAGCGCAGTAAGCGTAGCAACACCGGGATATGTCGCGGTAATGGAGCCGGCACCACCGGTGGTGATATCGATGGGATTGGTGGACTCATAATCCAGTGCCAGTCCAGTGATGGAGTTGCCCTGGGTATCAGTCACCGTGGTTGTGAGGTTCTGCAAAACACCCTGCGTAACGATCCCTTTCGTACTTCCATTGGCAAGAGTAATGTTGATCGATTTGGGAGGGCAGGTGGAGAAGTAACCGGCCGAAGAGGCCGTTTGCGAGAGGGACGCAGTGATGACAGTCGTACCTGGCTGCTCCGCTGTGATGACGTTGGTTGTGGAATTGATCTTGGCCACGGCACTATTACTCGATAGAAAGTTAAGCGTGCCGATGGAGGTCGTGCATTCAGGAACGGAAGTGACGCCGGGCGCAAGACCACCGGGGCACGCGTAGTTCGCGGGTAATACCGATGTCGGCGCACAGAGTTCATATTGCGTACCGTTGCTTACGTAGCATTCCTGGGCATCAAGCTGAGCCTGCTGGTTCTGCGAAAAACACTGCTGAGGGACGGAACTAGAGACAGATGTGGTGACGAGACTAATGCTGGAAATTGGGGCGTGAATATAGACGGCGACGGGATTGGAAGTAACTGAATCGGCGGAGGCCGTGATGTACGCAATGGCGTAGGGGAGGCCTTTTGTCTCTGGCAGCGGATTGGGGTAGGCACAGTAGGTGTAGTCGGGGATGCCGCCGCCGCTGTTGCGATTCCAGGTTCCGGCGCAGAGTCCACCACTGGGCGAGATGTCAACCAACTGGTTGTTGGAGGTGCCCCAACTGAGCGATCCCGAAGTGATGGAAGCCGGATCGCCCTTGCAAGTCGTGGCAGTGGGTTGCAAGACGGCGGTTGTCTGTCCGTAGGCCAGGGAGATTCCGGCGATCTGCGGCTGGAGCGTGAGATTGGCAACCTCGGTGAGGGTCAACCCATAGCCGAGGCCGTTGCAATATTTTCCGGCCGGATTGCGGACGCAACCGG
>Ga0335085_10001907_pt1 | contig 41184 bp, 35 predicted proteins | sample Lox_Sample_45_FD_206712 | JGI IMG/M metagenome (GOLD analysis project Ga0335085, IMG submission 206712) | Soil microbial communities from Loxahatchee National Wildlife Refuge, Florida, United States - Lox_Sample_4.5 | ecosystem: Environmental > Terrestrial > Soil > Wetlands | place: USA... | reverse complement strand
AATCCCCGGATATATGATCCGCGGGAGCGTTCCGAACTTTCACGGGTTGACGGCGTTCGTCGTCATGTCCAGTGTGGCGGCGCGTTTCAACAATCCGCAAATCGCGGGAGTTGGGGCCACCCCGGGGCCAGGCGGTATCTTCCGGATCGACCATGACGAAAAGTTCGATATGACCACTCACATCCAATACCAGCCGTTCAAAAAATCTCCGTGGGTCGGCTTCAACTGGCGTTACGACAGCGGCCTTGTGGCTGGTGCGGTGCCGTGCGCGGGAGATTTGACCAATTGCGCGAACGGGACAAACGGTTCCGACACCGTCGTAGACGTTTCCGCGCTGACGCCTGACCAACAGTTCCAGGCAGGACTCTACTGCGGGAGTTCGTTCGCGACCCCCACGACCCCCTTCACCTCGGCACTCGGCCCGAATCTTTGCCCTGCTTCCAGCTACGGCTCGAAATTCCTGACCATTCCGTTGCCCGGAACCGAAGACGACGACCACAACCCGCCTCGCGTGGCCTCGCGCAATTTGTTTGACGTGTCGGTGGGCGACGACAACCTGTTCCAAGGGGACCGCTACAAGTGGAGCCTTCGTTTGACCGCCATCAATGTGACCAACAAGGTTGCGCTCTATAACTTCCTTTCCACGTTCAGCGGCACGCACTACGTCACGCCGCGAGCCTTGACGGCGGAACTCGGCTTCCACTTTTAACAGAAGCCTTTTGCGCCAAGGGTGGTCTCCCGATGTGGATCGTCCTTGGCGCATGCCATTTCGGCCGGTCGGCTCGTGATTCCGGCGCCGGACTTACCCGAGCTTAGAACTTTTGCGCGCACCAGCGCGCCGCTTGTGGACGCGATTTGCTAGAATGAAATTTGGAGTTGGCCTGCAACGCAGGTGCTGGCGCGACGATCTTTTGAACCAATGCTGGATCTCCGGGGGCCCGTGTCAGACGGCTCGTGCGCATGGCCCGCGGCGGATTTCGATCCGCTGCGGGAAAGCCTAAAAGCCGGCGCAGGGCACCCACCTTTTACAGGAGGTTCAGGATCTAGCCCCACACGGCGACGTGGACCGCTCCATTTTTTGTGCAACTGCCGGGGCGCGGATGGCGTCTGTTCGGAGGACGCCTGCCTCAGACCTGCGGTGTGCCCGGCAAAGTGACCTAATGAAAATCCTGTTCATTGGCGACATCGTGGGTTCGCCGGGCCGTCAGATTGTGATCGACCGGCTCGCCGACATCGTCGAATCGCGGCAGATTGACCTTGTGATCGCCAATGGCGAGAACTCCGCTTCCGGCTTCGGAATCACGCCCCGGATTGCCGAGCAGTTGTTCGCCGCGGGCATTGAAGTATTAACCGGCGGGAATCACATCTGGGACCGCAAAGAGATCCTCGAATACATCCCCCAGCATCCGCGGCTCCTGCGGCCGGCGAATTTCCCCGAAGGCAACCCGGGCGCGGGCCTCTACCTCGGCACGGCGCGCAACGGCGTCCCGTACGCCGTGCTGAACTTGCAGGGCCGCGTCTTCATGGCGTCAAATGATTGCCCGTTCCGGGCAGCCGATCGGGAGCTTGCCCGCATCCCATCCGACGTCCGCGTGATCTTCGTGGACATTCACGCAGAAACGACGAGCGAGAAGGAAGCAATGGGGTGGTATCTGGATGGACGCGTGTCCGCTGTGATCGGCACGCACACGCATGTGGCCACGGCCGATGAGCACGTACTGCCGGGCGGGACCGCGTTTCAGACCGACGTGGGAATGACCGGACCTCACGATGGCGTTATCGGTATGGAAAAGGCCGCGATCCTGCGCCGTTTCCTGGACGGCCAGCCTGCGCGGTTTGAGGTGGCCACCGGCGACGTCCAGATGAACACCGCTTTGATTGACGTGGACGAGGCCACCGGCCGCGTCCGTGCGATCGAGCGCCTGCGCTTCCGGACCGACTGAGGCGAACTCATCATGCACCGTGTGCATTCCCTGCGGGCTGCGGCCGCGCTGGCCGCAACATGTGCCGCCGTTCTTTCTCTTCCTGCTCACGCGCAGGAAGAAAATCAATTCGAGACGGACCTAGTGGCAAGACACCGGCTATTCAACGCAGCGGGAGCCGGTTTTCGTGCGGTGCATCGCGGACCGAATGGAAATTATTACGTCCTCACCGCCCCAGCGGCTGCCTTGCAAATCTACGACGCGAGCGGAAAGCGGGTGGATCAATTCCCCGGTCCATCCGCGGCGGCGACCAAAGGCGCGGCGCTGGTTTACGGCGAATCCTTTGACGTAGATCACGATGGCCACGTCGTCGTGTGCGATCGCGGCGCTAACGCGGTGAAACTTTACTCGCCGAGCGGCGTCCTAGCCGCGACAATTTCTATTTCCGCGCCCGTCTCCGTCGTGTTTCTTCCCGGCAGCGAATTCGCGGTCGCCAGTCCCAACGGGGACCATTTGGTCACCGCCTACGACCTGGGAGGAAGAGTGGTCCGCAACTACGGGGACCGCGAGCAAATCGCAGATCGCGCCGACGTGAACGCCCAGGTCAACTTTGGCCACCTCGCCGCCGATGAGATGGGCAACACGTATTTCGCGTTTGATTTCCTACCCGAACCAACCGTGCGCAAGTTCGATCGTGTGGGCTATCTCACAATGGAAATCTCGCTCAACACGCTCGAATTTCAGCCCGCAGCGCAGGCTGCCCGCAAAGCGATCGCGCGTTCCGAGGAAGGCACGCCCGCTCTTCACCGCATCATTAGCGCGGTCGGCGTAGACCCGCAAACGCAAGATATTTGGATTGCGATCGGGACGCTCCTCATGCATTTCGACAAAGACGGACAGCGCCTGGCGAGTTTCCGCACGTATTTGCCCGCCGGGTCGCGCATTGAGCCATCCCAAATCCTAGTGGAACCGAATCGGCTGGTGATCGGCTCGGATCCGCAGGGAATCTATGAATTTCCTAAGCCTGCGAAACTGCCGCAATAAATTTCAATCGTGCAGGCGTGCAGCGAGACACCGAACGTGCCACACCCCTTGCAACACACCGGTCTGTTCCTTGATTTCAACCAAGAGATTTAGTTTGTGGGAGATACGTTGCTGTGGAAAAGTTGTGAATCTTCTGTGGGAGGTCTGCGGGAGGGCCCAAAAGTTTTACTTGCCGTGCGGCGCCGGTTCAGCGAGAATCCAGCCTCGTCTAGCGAAGTCCCGTATCGCAATTGGCACCCCCGTGGACGCCGTGACACGAACGAAGTCATAAGACACCAAGTGCGGGTTAGGGTTCTGCCCACTTGAGTGAGGGGAGAAAGTCACGGGTTAACCCTAAAACTGATTCCGACCACAAGGTTATGCTGTGGTTCTTATTTTTCACAGCTTTTCCACACTTGTGGAAATCGTTGGCGAGGGGCGTTTTTCGCATTTTTTCGGTGCGGGTCGCACGAAGACAGCCCGCGTGAAATTGAGGGCCTGACGGCATGAATTCCTGGGACAAAATTCTGCAGCACATGGAGCGGCGGGTTAATCCGCACAGCTTCGCCACGTGGTTTCGCCCCACGCGGCAGGAAGGGACGGAAAATGGCAAGCTCGTCGTTCGCGTCCCCTCCCGCATCTTTCGAAAGCGCCTGACCGAAACGTACGGCGAGCTATTGCAGGCCGTCCTGGCTGAAGTGGGCATGAGCGACACGCACCTCGAATTCCTGTGCACGGAAAACGAGCCGCTGCCGGTGGCGAACTCCTTGAAGCAGACGCGGCTCGACTTTGATTCGGTCGATCACCAGCTGAATCCGCGCTACCAATTCGAGTCGTTTGTCGTGGGTGCATCGAATCAGTTCGCGCACGCCGCAGCTCAGGCCGTCGCCGAGCAGCCGTCGAAAGCCTACAACCCGCTCTTTCTGTATGGCGGCGTGGGGATGGGCAAGACGCACTTGATGCAGGCCGTCGGTCACCTGATCAAGAAACGCAACCCCGCCGCACGGCTCACCTACATCAGCGCGGAGAAGTTCACGAACGAGGTAATCAATTCCCTGCGCTTCGACCGGATGATCAGTTTTCGCGACAAGTTCCGCTCCGTCGATGTCCTTCTCGTGGACGACATCCAGTTCATCGCCGGCAAGGAGCGCACGCAGGAGGAATTTTTTCACACGTTCAACGCGCTCTACGATCTCCAGCGGCAGATCGTAATCAGCTCGGATTGCCCGCCGAAGGAAATCTCAGCGATTGAAGAGCGCCTGCGCTCGCGCTTCGAGTGGGGCCTCATCGCGGACATTCAACCGCCCGACCTCGAAACCAAAATTGCCATCCTGCAGAAAAAGGCGGAATCGGAGCGAGTCGTCCTGCCGGACGACGTCGCCGAGTACATCGCTCGCGCGATTAAGTCAAACGTGCGAGAACTCGAGGGCGCGCTGACGCGTCTCGTGGCCTATGCGTCGCTGACGGGCTCGGTTCTGAACCTGCTTACGGCGCAGCAAGTTCTGCGCAATATCATTGCGACGCAGGAAAAGCGCATCACCATCGACCTGATTCAGAAAAAAGTAGGCGAGCAATTTGGCCTGCGCGAGCAGGACCTGAAGGTCCGCTCCAATGCGAAGGCCATCGCGTTCCCTCGCCAGATCGCCATGTATTTGGTCAAGCAGCTTACCTCCGCTTCGCTGCCGGAAATCGGCCGCCAGTTTGGTGGCAAGCATCACACCACGGTTCTTCACTCGATCAACAAGATCGACGCCCTGCGCCGCAGCGACAAGGACCTCAACCGCACCATCAACAAACTGATGGATTCGTTCGGCTAGCCCGATTCCATCCCCATTCTTCTTTGCGACCCGGTTTCCGTCGGGTGTGTTTCCATTTCGCGATGGCTGCGCTCCCGTGGTGTGGCCAGGACGCGCCGTGTTGAAATCCCGCGCAAAAGGCTGTGCTCTTCCTGTGCAATACTCGGCGGGCTTGAGGAAATTTTTCGCGTCCCGCTTACTTCTGTGCCCCGGATCGTCAAGTCTTCCACGCGATCCTCAAACCTGTGCGAAAACGTGCACAGCGCAACTCCTTCCCTGCCGCTCCTGGCACGGGATTTCCTCATTTCCACAGCGACGGCTACTACGACGGTCTTTATCCTTCTTATAAAACAGGGTACAGTAGCCCTTCGCATTTGCAGCGGTGGTCGCGGCGTTTAGCGGAGGAAAACCGGCAATGGAATTCAGTGTGAAGAAGTTTGACCTGCTCCAGGAGCTCAGCCTCACCCAGGGGGTCGTCGAGCGAAAAACCACGATTCCGATCCTCGGCAACATCCTGTGCGAAGCTTCGGGCAGTCAGATCACACTGACGGCCACCGATCTCGAGCTATCCATCCGCACCTCGTGTGAAGCCAAAGTCAAAAAGGAAGGTGCCGGAACGATCCCGGCAAAAAAACTTCTCGAGTTGGTGCGTCTCTTGCCTGAGGGCGATATCCGGTTCAAGCTGCTCGAAAACCACTGGGTGCAGATTCTCGCGGACCGCAAGACATATAAGATGGTTGGGATGGCCAAGGACAACTTTCCGGCGATCCCCTCCTTTCCCTATCCACTGGTAAAGGTCCCCGCCAGAATCCTTTCATCACTCATCGTCAAAACCGCATTTGCAATCTCCAACGAAGAGTCCCGCTACACACTGAACGGTGCCTTGTTGCTCCTCAAGCCGGATACGATTGCCATGGTTGCGACCGACGGCCACCGCTTGGCGGTCGCGGAGATCGATCACAAATTCGAAGGCTTGAGCCGGGAGGTTCGCCCATTGGTTCCCAAGAAAGCCCTGGCGGAAGTTTTGCGTCTCGCGAGCGAAGCAGGCGAGGACGCGGACATTGAATTCGCGCTCGACGAAAGCCATCTCTTCTTCCGGGCCGGGGAACGCCTGCTGATCTCGCGAATGCTCACGGGCCAATTTCCGAATTACGAAGCCGTTCTGCCGCGGGACAACAACAAAAAAGTCGTGATCGAACGCGGTGAATTGAACGACGCGGTGAAGCGCGTTGCGCAACTCGCCGACACGCGTTCGCACGCCGTAAGACTTTCCGTCTCGCAGGAGGGCGTCGAGATCTCCGCCTCCAGCCCGGAGTACGGCGAAGCAAAAGAAACACTCGAGAAAGAATACAAGGGCGATCCGCTCGCCATCGGCTTTAACGCCCAGTACATGATGGATTTTCTCGGCGCCGCACCCGAAGGCCCGGTTAGCCTCGAATTAAAAGATGAGCAGTCCGCCGGCCAGATGCGCCCTCTCACGGACGAGGCCTACCGGTACCGGTACGTCATCATGCCCATGCGGATTTGATTGTGCGGGTGATTGCGAAAGGTTTCAAAGGGAACGCGCCTTTGGAGATCCACGCCGAAGAGATAGAGACTCACTAAACGGGAACTCGAGACTCGTTGGTTCTTTCTTGAGGGGATTTGCTGCGCTGCTTTGACGCCCACTCGACGAATAATTGTTCGAACTCCTCGTGCGTGTAGATTCCCTTTTGAATCAAAAGAGTATTCATGGCGTAAATCGTCGCCTTGAATTTGTCATCCCGCGACAAAACGTGCAAAGCTTTTTCGTACGTCACGGCTAGAGGTCCTTGAAATAAAGTCCGCTTGAGGCCACAATTTTCGAGGACAAAACAAATATATAAAAAGCCGCAAAAAACACGGGAAAATTTTGGGCAAATCGCGAAACGGATAGATTTTGTAGAAGCGCAGTCGCTCGAAAATTGCAGCACTTGCGATAATGGGGTTCGGTTCAACGGCAGGGTGCTTATCAAGCGTTACGGCCTCACAAGTTATTGTAAATAGGGCTGTTATCTGCATTCCGGAGTCGACATTTGCCTTGAGAAAATGGCGACGACAGAGTAATATGTTTGTGGTCGGACGTTCAGTTTTCCTCCAGTACGGCACGTCGGCCAGGCTGGCAGCGCCCCTAAAGGTGAGGGCTCTACTTGGAGCCCGCCGGAAGTTTGAGATGCCCGCGCCAGAGTTCTTCCCGGGGAACCGGGGCGGGGCAGGCGCGTGGGACGCTCAAGGCCTGGAGGAAAGAAGTCTTCGCCGCGTTCGCATCCGCTTGATCGGATTCCGGACGGGATGGAGCAGAAACCCTTCGAGCCCCGGCAGCGAACGGGTACGGGCTCCTTATGGAGTCCGCGCTGAGTGTGATCGCCGAGGGCCACAGGGTAAGGCGACGGTCCAATCGATCGTTGCGGGCGTTTGTTGAAACGCTCGCCAACAAATTACGAACAGCGCCTTTCCCCTCGAATCTGCAGGAGCACGCATACCATGGCAGAAAAAGCAGCGGCAGTGGGCAACGAGTCGGGACACCGGTACGACGCGGCCTCAATCAAAGTTTTGGGCGGCCTCGAGGCCGTGCGCAAGCGTCCCGCGATGTACATTGGCTCGACGGGCGAACAGGGCCTGCATCATCTTGTCTGGGAAGTCGTCGATAATTCCGTTGACGAAGCCCTCGCTGGCTATTGCGACGAAATCAACGTTGCCGTGCACGAAGACAACAGCGTCACCGTGACGGACAACGGCCGCGGCATTCCGGTGGACATGCACGCCACGGAGAAAAGGCCCGCGGCGGAAGTCGTGATGACAGTGCTGCACGCCGGCGGAAAATTCGACAGCGACACCTACAAAGTTTCGGGCGGCCTGCACGGCGTCGGCGTCTCCGTGGTGAACGCGCTTTCCGACTGGCTCGACCTCGAAATCTGGCGCGACGGCGAGGTGTGGGAGCAGTCCTATGAATGCGGCAAACCGAAGGGGAAACTGCGCGTCACAGGGAAAACGCGCAAGACCGGAACGAAAATCACATTTCACCCCGACCCGTCGATCTTCGAGAGTCCGAAGTACAGCTACGAAATCCTGGCGCAACGGCTGCGCGAACTCGCCTTCCTCAACAAGGGCCTGAAGATCACTCTGGCTGACGAGCGCAGCGACAAGAACGTCGAATTCCGTTTTACCGGCGGCATCGCCGAATTTGTGAAGCACCTGAACAAGGGCAAGCAGGTGCTGCACGATTCGCCGATTTATATAGAAGGAAAGCGCGACACGGTCGAAATCGAAATCGCGCTGCAATACAACGACAGCTACACGGAAAACATTTTCGCGTTCGCGAACACCATCAATACCGTTGACGGCGGAGCGCACCTCTCGGGCTTCCGCTCGGCGTTGACGCGCTCGATCAATAATTTCGCCTCTTCCACGGGCATGCTCAAAGAGCAAAAGGACGAAGTTTCGATCACGGGCGACGACGTGCGCGAGGGACTCGTCGCCGTCGTCTCCGTAAAACTGCCGCAGCCGCAGTTCGAAGGCCAAACGAAAGGCAAACTCAACAGTGACATCAAGGGCCCGGTCGAACAGCTCGTCAACGAGCGCCTGGGCGAATATTTCGACAAGCATTCGACCGTCGCGCGCCGCATCATCGGCAAGTGCATTGACGCCGCGCGCGCCCGCGAGGCTGCGCGAAAGGCGCGCGAGCTGACCCGCCGGAAATCCGCCATGGATTCGGGCGGCCTGCCGGGAAAACTCGCCGATTGCCAGGAACGCGACCCCGCGCGGTGCGAGCTGTTCATCGTCGAAGGAGAATCGGCCGGCGGCTCGGCCAAAGGCGGACGCGACCGGAAATATCAAGCGATTCTGCCACTGAAAGGGAAAATTCTGAATGTCGAAAAGGCGCGCTACGACAAGATGCTCGGCCACGAGGAAATCCGCGCCATCATCACGGCCCTCGGCACGGGCATTGGGAAGGACGACTTCGATCCCGCGAAGCTGCGCTACCACAAAATTATCCTGATGACCGACGCGGACGTCGACGGCAGCCACATCCGCACGCTGCTGCTCACGTTCTTCTTCCGCCACATGACCGAGCTCATCAAGCGCGAGCACGTCTACATCGCGCAGCCGCCGCTCTATCGCGTCAAGCGCGGCAAAATGGACCGGTATATCCGCGACGAAGATGACTTCAATCAGGAACTGATGTCGCGCGCCACTGAAGACCACGTCGTGAAGCCCAAGGAAGGCGGCGCGATCCAGGGCGCAACGCTTACAAAATTCCTCTTGAAGGTGCAGGAGTACGATTCCGCGGCGGCGAAGCTCTCTCGCAAGTTGCGCGAGCCGCGCCTCGTGGACCTGTTGGCCGCGAGCGACCTCGAAAAGAAAACCGACTTCGAGGATAAGAAAGCGCTCGAAAAGCTTTCAAAGGCGATCGATAAAGCCAAACTCGACATAGACTCAAAAACCGTTTACGACGAAGAGCACAGCCTCTATGAGCTCCTGATTCCTGGCACGCCGGCGCGGCCCGGAGACAAGAAGATCAATTGGGGGTTTGCTTCGACGCCCGAGTACAAGCGCCTGCGCGCCTCGGCGAAAGCCATTGACGAACACGATCATCCACCGTTCACCGTGACCCGCAACGGCGACAAAGCCGTCAAGGAAAAAGCCTCGGATGTTCTCGCCTATGTGCTCGAAGACGCGAAAAAGGATTTCACCATCACGCGTTTCAAGGGCCTCGGCGAAATGAACCCCGAGCAGCTCTGGGAAACCACGATGAACGCGGAAACGCGCACGCTGCTCAAAGTGCGCCTGGACGATGCCGCATCCGCCGAAGAAATTTTTTCGACGCTCATGGGCGAAAATGTTGAAAGCCGCCGCAAATTTATCGAGGAAAACGCCCTCGAAGTCGTGAACCTGGATATCTAGGCAAGCGTGGTGAAGTGAAGTCATCCTGCGCGCAGGCAGCGTCGCGGTCGAAGCCGCGACCCACAAGCAGGCATCTCGCTGGGGAAAATGATCTATCAATTGAGTTGGACGACCCTGCCGGGGCTGCGCGGACTCTCGTGTTCAGAATTCCGCGCGACCCCCACGGCAACGCCGGACATCGGGCGTGGCGTAGCGGCCGAGTGCGCAAGCCAGGTCGAGCTGGATGCACTGCTCGCGGAACTCGAAGCGCATTTTGGACCGCAAAGATTCTTGAACACCGCGGCTGCGTTTGATGCGGTGAAGGAGTACATCGCGCTGCGAGCGGTGCGGCGGATTTGAGCAATTCAGTTTCTTACGGTGTCATTCTGAGGCTCGATTTTTCGGGCCAAGAAGTCTCTTCGTGGGCGCAAGAGAGATCCCTCGCTTGGCTCGGGATGACAACCGTGCGACATGTCAAGCCACTAAATTCTAAGGACAGATCATGGCGGATGAACCGAATCTAAAGCAGTTGGTCCCGGTCGAAATCGAAGCCGAGATGAAGAAGTCGTACCTCGATTATGCGATGAGCGTGATCGTGGCGCGCGCGATTCCCGACGTGCGCGACGGCTTGAAGCCCGTGCAGAGGCGCATCCTGGTCGCGATGAACGACCTCGGCCTCGCCTCCAATCGCGGCTACCGCAAGTGCGCGAAAATCTGCGGAGACACTTCGGGCAACTACCATCCACATGGCGAAGCCGTCATCTATCCGACGCTGGTGCGCCTCGCCCAGCCATTCAACATGCGTTACATGTTGATTGACGGCCAGGGAAATTACGGATCGGTGGACGGCGATCCGCCGGCGGCAATGCGGTACACGGAAGCTCGACTCGCAAAGATCACGGAAGAGATGCTCGCCGATCTCGAAAAGGAGACGGTCGACTTCATTCCGAATTTCGACCAGACGCGCGAAGAGCCCGTCGTTTTGCCATCGAAGATTCCGAACCTGCTGGTCAATGGCGCGAGCGGCATCGCTGTCGGCATGGCAACCAACATTCCGCCGCACAACCTGGGCGAAATCATCGACGCAACAGCGCTGCTCATCGAAAAGCCGGACTCGACGCTCAAAGAAGTCATGAAGCTTGTACCCGGGCCCGATTTTCCCACCGGCGGCTATATTTCGGGCGACGACGGCATCCTGTCTGCATACAAATCCGGGCGCGGCAGTCTCACGATGCGCGCCAAAGCCGCGATTGAAAGCGTCGGTAAAGACCGCGAGAACATCGTCATCACCGAAATCCCCTATCAGGTGAACAAGTCGCGTTTGATCGAGCGCATTGCCGAGCTGGTGCAAACCAAAAAAATCGAAGGCATTGCCGACGTGCGCGACGAGTCCGACCGCGAAGGCATGCGCATCGTCGTCGAGGTGAAGCGCGGCGAAGAGCCGAAGCTGATCCTCAACCATCTTTACAAGCACACGCAAATGCAGGAATCGTTCGGCATGATCCTGTTGGCGATTGTCGGCGGCCAGCCGCGCGAGTTGGGCCTCCTGCCGCTCCTGAAGCTCTTCATCGACCATCGCGTCGAAGTGGTCCGCCGGCGCACGCAGTTCGAGTTGCGGAAGGCCGAAGAGCGCGAGCACATCCTGCTCGGCTTCAAGAAAGCGCTCGAGCACCTGGATGACGTGATCAAACTGATCCGCCGCAGCAAATCGCCCAAGGAAGCACGCGAAGGCCTGATGGAAACGTGGAAGTTCTCCGAACGCCAGGCGCAGGCCATCCTCGATTTGCAGTTGCACCGCCTGACGCAGATGGAGCGCGAAAAGATCATCGAAGAACTGAAACAGATTCAAGTGCTGATCGCCGAGCTAAAAGAAATCCTTGCGAGCGAGAAAAAACTAAAGGGTGTGATCGTGAAGGAGCTGCGCGAGGTGCAAAAAGACTACGCCGACCCGCGCCGCACCGAGATTGTCGAGAATGTGGAAGAAATCAAGCTGGAAGACTTGATCGCCGACGTCGATATGGCCATCACCGTCAGCCACGCGGGCTACATCAAGCGCACGCCGGTCGACGTCTATCGCCATCAGTCACGCGGCGGCAAGGGCCGCATCGGCGCAAAAACTCGCGAAGAAGATTTTGTCGAGCATCTCTTCATCGCCTCGGCGCACAGCTACATTCTGCTGTTCAGTTCGAAGGGCCGCGTCTACTGGCTCAAGGTGTATGAAATTCCCGAGGCTGCGGCGGCCACGCGTGGCAAGGCGATCTCCAATCTCGTGAAATTCCAGGAGGACGAACACCTCACGGCTGTCGTCGCGGCGCGCAACCTCGAGGAAGAAGGCACGTTCCTGTTTTTCGCCACGCGCAACGGCACGGTAAAGAAAACCGCGCTCAACGAGTTTTCGAATCCGCGCTCGACCGGCATCATTGCCATCAATCTCGAAAAGGACGACGAATTGATCGGCGCGCACCTCACCGATGGGAAGCAAATGGTTTTCCTCGCGAGCCATGACGGCCAGGCGAATCTCTTCCGCGAGACCGAGGTGCGCTCAATGGGGCGCAACGCCGGCGGTGTGAACGGCATGGACCTAGCCAAAGGCGACTACTTGGTGGGCATGGAACCGGTGCAGCCTGACTTCGAAATCATCAAGAAGGAAGCGAAGTCGGACACGCAGAATCTCGACGAAATCGAAAACGAGGCCATCAAGGATTCGCTGACCTCGCTGATGCTCACGGTTTCCGAAAAGGGATTCGGCAAGCGCACGCCGCTCGCCGAATACCGCATCACGTCGCGCGGCGGCAAGGGCGTCATCAACTTGAAGTCCACCGACCGCAACGGCCCTGTGGTTGCGGCGCTGCAGGTGACGGAGGAATCCGACGTTATGATCATCACCGAGTATGGCAAGGTGATCCGCGTCCACGCCAACGAAATCCGCGAAGCGGGCCGCTCGACGCAAGGCGTGCGCCTGCTGCGCCTCGAAGAGGGCGATAAGATCGCCGCCGCCGCATCGATCCTCGAAGACGCAGAAGTCAACGAAGAAAAGAAATAAGAGAACTTGTTGCAAACAAAATAAAACGGCGGCGATGGCCTCATCCATCAAATCCCTGCAGCCGATTTTCACGGCTCATCTTTTCCCTGCCCTGGAGGCGCGGCTGATCGAGCTGCTGCGTTCGCTCACGCCGGAAGACTGGGAAAAACAGACCCTTGCTCCCCAATGGAAGGTGAAAGACGTTGCCGCGCACCTCCTCGATACGCAAGAGCGGAAACTCGCCGCCGCACGCGAATCGGCCAAGCCGGTGAGCTCGAAGATCGCGTCGTCTGCCGAACTCGTGCAGCTGATCAACGCTCTGAACGCCGAAGGAGTTCGTCGCTACCGTTCGCTCTCTCCCGGCGAACTCACATCAACAATGGAAACGGCATCGCGCGCGAGCGCGGAATACCACCGCGCGCTCGATCCATTCGCCCCCGCCATGTTCCCAGTGAGCTGGGCGGGCGAAGAAGAATCTGCGAACTGGTTCGACACCGCGCGTGAATTTACCGAACGCTGGCACCACCAACAGCAAATTCGTCTTGCCGTGAACAAGCCGGGAATCATGACGCGCGAATTCTATTTTCCCGTCCTGGATTGCTTCCTGCGCGCATTGCCATTCGTTCATCGAAATGTAGACGCCCAAGCCGGTTCACTCGCCCGATTCCACATCAGCGGGGAATGTGGCGGAAGCTGGTATCTGTATCGCGTCACCGCCGCGTGGACGCTGATCGAAGCCCCCGCGGGAGAAACCATTTCCGAAACGACGATCCCGCAAGAGATTGCCTGGCGCATTTTCACAAAAGGCATGACGCCTGAGGAAGCCAAACCGCGAGTTCATGTCACGGGAGACGAGCGCGTGGGTCTACATATCCTCAAAATGATTTCGATTGTGGGTTGATGAGCGGCGGACAAGACTACTTTACGTCAAGGTAGTATCCGGGCCGCGTACGGACCTTGACTCCCGGGCGATCCACCGTAACTCTGATTTGGTGGTAGCCCTGGGCATCGGAGCCGGTCGGGCGATAGCTCAAGGTGTATTGGGAATTGAGTTCGCCTCCGATCGAGTCAACCGCCTTTTCCACCGTGCTGTCCCGCAACACAGGTTGAAACATTCCTCCGGTCGCTGCGGCCGCGACTTCGAGCGGACGATCTTTTACGGCGGCGCTAGCGTTCCGCACTGCCCATTCTGCGAGCGCCAACAGGTCGATGTTGCCGGCGGACTGCTGCTGGCTCGTCGGCGTTTGCACCGTGCCGGGGACCGGCGGCCCGCCGAACGTGCCCGGCGGCGTCACTTGAAGAGGGGCAGCCTGCGAAGGCTCCGCGCGCAGCGCCGCAGATGTGGGCGAAAGCCCGACGCCGTAAATCACCACATTCGCGAGTTGAGCCTGGCGCAAAACTTCGCCGAGCTTTTCCTCGCTCCCGCTGTCTCTCGCTTCGCCGACAACGATGATCGCTCGGCGCCGCTCCGCGGGGCGATCGCGCAGCATCGCGACGGCCTCGGAGAGCGCGTCATATAGGCGCGCGCCACTCGTGCCGGCCGGCAGGCTTGAGACCGCCTTCTCGATCCTGTCGTGGTCCCAGGTGAAGGGCAGCAGGCGCTCGACCGTGTCATCGTAGCAGACGACGGCAGCTTCTCCCGACGGACCGATCACCGTTTGCGTGAATACGATGCCGGTTTTTTCTACGGCGGGCAGAAGCGGCGCGATGCGCGAGCTGGTCTCAAAAACCAGGACGGCCGAGAGAGGCTCCCCGCCTAGGTCGAATGATTCGATTGTCTGGTCGATGCCGTTATCGAGCACATGAAAATCTTTCTTTTGAAGATCGAGGATAAGCCCGCCCTTGGCGTCGCTTACGACCACGGGCGCGTTCACGAGCGCGACTCGCACGTGGATCGCGCCACCGGGCGGCTGTTGCACTGGCGTGCCCGGCTTGGGCGCTATCGGTCCTTGGATTTCCTGTGCTTGTGCGGGAAACGCCGCAAAGACCACCGCGGGAGCGAGTAGGAAAAGCAGGCTAGGGAGCGCGCGCCGTGTCGTCATAGGTGTACCAGCCTACTTCATTTGGAAGCCAAAATGCGTTTCCGCGTTGGCCGGTCGTGGTGGGTATACAGACGGAACATACCGTAGGCGTGTCTCTGGTGTTTCCGCGCAAGCGTTGCGTAAAATGTCAAATTGCAGTCATTTGCAATGGAGGGTTCATGAGCCGCAGGAGCCGTCACAAAGAAATCGAGCCGCCGTATCGCGATCCGCTTTTCATGGAGAGCAAGCCGGCGCGCCCTGTGCGTATCATGACCGAGTACATCGATCCGCTCGAGCGGCTTCGCCGGGAGAATGTGGGCGATACAATCGTCATGTTTGGTTCAGCGCGCATCCAGTCGCGGGAACAAGCCCTCGCGCGCCTGCACAAACTGCGTAAAGGAAAGCCGCGCCGGGCTCTTCTCGAGTATCGGGTCGACCTGCGCGATGCGAAATCGGCCGTTGAGATGTCCCGCTATTACGAAGAGGCGCGCGAGCTCGCCCGGCGGATTACTTCCTGGGCGATGTCGCTCGGCGACCATCCGCGGCGCTTCGTCATTTGCTCGGGCGGAGGCCCCGGAATCATGGAAGCCGCCAACCGCGGCGCCGCCGAGGCCGGAGGAAAATCCATCGGCCTCAGCATCGAGCTGCCGCACGAGCAGCGCCCGAATGACTACATCAGTCCCGAGCTAAGCTTCATGTTTCATTACTTTTTCATGCGCAAGCTGTGGTTCGCGCAACTCGCCAAGGCGCTGATTGTTTTTCCGGGCGGATTCGGCACCATGGACGAGCTTTGGGAAATGCTCACGTTGATGCAAACTGGGAAGCTTGGGAGACAAAACCTGATCCTGATCTACGGCCGAAAGTTTTGGGACCGCGTGCTCGATTGGAAGCACATGTTGCGTTGCGGAACGATTAACGAGCACGAATACGGCTTGCTGCAGTTTGCAGACACCGTGGATCAAGCATTTGCGCGCGTGCGCGACGGCTTGGAAAAGCATCACCTCGAGCCCGATTCGTTGCTGCGGTAGCGTGTGGATTTCCCACGGAATCGCGTTTTCGTGGCTTCGCCCCCGCGGGACAACCCTCCTCGTGCTTTCTCTAATCCAAATCTATTGAAGTCGGAGTGGCCCGACCAGCCCGGGACCTGCAAATGCACCAAAGGAGAGGCCTTATGGTCTGGACGAAAATGCTCTTGAAGGCAACGCTTGCTGCCGCTCTCGCCGGCGGGTTCCTGTTGCTCGCAGGTGCGACGCCTGCTCGCGCTGAAGACTTTGGCAGCTGCCGCCGCAACATAGACAAGTGGCAATACCGGCTCGACCGCGACATCCATCGTCACGGTGCCTACAGCCGTCAAGCTAATCATGATCGCCGCGAGCTCGCCGTGACGCGTGAAAACTGTGACCGGCGGTACGGAAACAGTTGGCGTTAGGGTTGTGACGCCGGCGAAAGCCGGGAGTGGGTCAAAAAAGAAAATGGGCCGGTTCCCAACTGGCGAACCGGCCCATTTTCGTGTTCGGAGGAGCAAACTGAGACCGAACGGGATTAGTTCTTGCTGACCGCCAGGTCGTCGGAGAAAACGCTTTCGAACCGGCGCTTCTCGTCTTGATCGTGCAACAGGACCACAGGAGCAATCCGCAACGAACGGCGGCAAATGCGGCAAGCCGCCATCTCCCCTTGCAGGTCCTGCAGGAAACCATCCGTGAAATGATATTGGTCGGGAGTGCGTCGCGCCGCTTTTACGCCGTGAGCCCCGCAGTGCGGACATGTGTATTCCAAGGTGTCCTCCTGCGGATCGCGGCCAAGCGCCGCCCATCCCGTGTAACGGACCCCAACAGCCTCTTTGGAAGGAAGACGCATGATTTTCTACCTCACCTTCGAGCCCAAATAACCAAAACTACGATATGTGATGCGGGAAGAACACAAATTGGTGCATCTATGACATGTGGATAGTCAAGTGCATGATAATAATGGTGTTATTCTATTTCGCCACATTGTTATTCTTGGAAAACAAGAAAGGGGGCCGAAGGTAACGGTGCTTCGGCCCCCAGGTCTCCCGGTGCGGCTCCTCCTGCAGCCGCACCGGGACGGACGCAGCCAGCGAAACTAGAAGCGTAAAGTGACTCCCGCGGAGTAGCGGAAATTATTCCAGTTCACCTGGTTGGTCGAAGTCGGCACGCGCGTCAGCAGGTAATCCACCTGGGCAAGTCGAATCCCAAAGTGGCGGGTCACGTTCCAATCGAGCCCAACTCCGGGGCTCATGGCGAACGTATTATGATTGATCGTGGTTTGGTTGAAGTCGGGATTCGTGTGCACAAATCCAAAGAGGGCCTGTGCAAAGGGCGAAAGTTTCGACCTGCGAAAGAGCGAAATCTTGGGCCCGGCCATGACCGTTTCCGCGGTTGCATCCACGTCTGTCCCGTCGATATGGGTTGCGTGGATGCCGCCCGCTTCGACGACCAAGCTGCCCCAGCTGGTGAGATTCAGTGCGAAGGAACCGACGCCTCCATTGGCATTGAACGAAGAGAGCGCGATGCCCGGGCTGGTGTGAACGTATGTATATCCGCCGAACAATTCGATCTTTGAATTATCTTGAGCGGCCGCGCTCAGGCTGAACAGAAACACCAGTCCCAGCAGACACACGAACTTACGCATATTTGGCATCTCCCTGTTTATGATTTTGGATCGTGCGAATTCCCGCAGACCCGTATTGAAAAGACGGCGAGCCCCACCCTGAGGGATCCCGGACCGTCCGAAACAAGCAACCGTTCGAACGAAAAATGAGATGCACTGTTTTTGTGCAGCGGTTGCCCGGGAAACGGGAATTTACAGGAGGGGTTCTCGCGCGAAGCGGGCAATCATTTCTCGCGCTGCGTCGCGCGCGCGCACGATTTCTTTCCAGCCGGCCGCCGCGGGCGGAGGAGCGATTGGAGGGCAGATGGTGATCGTGACATGTCCGGGACGCGGCAGCCACGTGCCGTCGCGCAGCACGCGCCGCGTTCCCTCAAGCGCGATGGGAACAATCTCCCGTTGCGCCGCAGCGGCTGCCTTGAACGCGCCGAGATGAAACGGACGCACACCCGCCTGCGCGGAGAAGGTTCCTTCGGCGAAAACGAAAACGGATTCGCCGCGCCGCAGCGATTCCTCGATTTGTTCCATCTGCCGCAGGCGCGCCCGCGAATCTTCGCGGCGAAATGCGAAGTGGCCAAGTCTGCGCATGAACGTCCGGACGAAAGGCATCGCCAGCACTTCCGCTTTGGCGACAAAATGATAGTCCGTGCCAAGCGCCGCCATGATTGCGGGAATGTCCGCGTAGCTCGTGTGATTGGCGACGAACATGCGCGGCACGTTTTCCCGCAGACGTTCGCGCCCTTCGACACGCACGGGCCATCCGGCGAGCTTGATGTACGCGCGCAGCCCTGCCGTCGTGATGCGCGCCGCACGTTCGCGCGACCTCGAGAGCAGCACGAGCAGCCACGTGGGAAGCAGCAACACCGCAAATACCGCAAGGGCGTAGCATCCGTAGGCAATTTCAACGGCGCGGCGCAGCGCCGAGCGAATCCGTCGCGCCCCCGCCGCCGCCGCGAGGCGCCCAAGCTGCAGCCAAACCGGCGGCGCCTCGGCGTGCAACGCGCCCGCCAGAAAGCGCTGCTTCGTGGCGTCGCGTCGCAGCTTTCCGCTCGACGTTTTGGGAATGGCGCTTGGGGGAACGACCTCCACCACGTCGGGGGGCAGTCCGAGCGTTTCCGTGACCTGTGCCGTGATGGCCCGCGCGATCCGCTCTCGTGCGGCTCGGTCGCGTTCCCGCGACTCCGCGACGATCACGAGCCGTTCCGTGCCCGCCGCCGCGTCGGCCGCTCCAAACGCCACGACACATCCCTTGCGCACGCCCGGCACGCGCGCCACAGCGTCTTCGATTTCGTGCGGATACAGGTTGTGCCCGGCGTGAATGATGATGTCCTTCAAGCGGCCGGTGATGTAGATCTCGCCGTCGGCTTGGTACGCTCGGTCGCCGGAGTTGACCCATCCCGCCGCAGGGCCCTCGGGAAACAATGCCGCCGTCGCCTCCGCGTTTCGATAGTAGCCGTGCGTCGAGGAGGGCCCCCGAAACCAGAGTTGCCCCTCGACGCGTTCTCCCGTGTCCTCTCCGCGGGCATTCACGATTCGCACTTCGTGCCGCGGAAGGGGCCCGCCGGCGGAGACGAACGAAATCACGTTCGAATCTTCGGCGGAAGCATCCGGCGGCGCCGGCACGGCGCGCCCGTCTTGGGCAAAGGCGGCGCGTTCGAGGCGGTCGACGCGCGGCCCGCGCCCCACGGGCGGAATCGTCACGGCAAGAGAAGCTTCCGCGAGACCGTACACGGGCAACAACGACGCGCGCCGGAAGCCGCACCTCGCAAAGCGCGCCGCGAAGCGATCAAGCGTCGCCGGAAGAACAGGCTCGGCGCCGTTTAGCGCCGCGCGCCATGCGCTCAGGTCGAGGCCCTGAATGTCATCCTCTGAAATTTTCGCCGCAGCCAGTTCATACGCGAAATTTGGCGCTGCGCCCATCGTGCCCCGGTAACGATGGAACGCGTGCAGCCAGCGCGCGGGCCGCGAAAGAAACGCCAGTGGCGAAAGCACCACCATTGGCCGGCCAAAGTAGAGCGGCAGAAGCCATGCGCCAATCAGGCCCATATCGTGGTACAGCGGCAGCCAGCTCACTCCGACGTCATCGTCGCGCAAACCAACCGCTTCGCCGATCGCCCGAACGTTGGCCAGCAGATTGGCGTGCGTCAGCATGACGCCCTTGGGATTTCCCGTGGAACCGGAAGTGTATTGCAGAAGAGCCAAGTCGTCGGCGCGGGCGTGCACGGGCCGTCCGAGGGGAGCTGGCGCGCTCGATTTGACGAGGGTCTCAGCCGTCGCGACGCCTTCGAGCGAAGGCACAAGCGGTTTCAGGAGCTTGGTCACGCTGGCCGCTTCGCGGAACGTAACCAGCAGGCGCGCGCCGGCGTTTGCCAGGATCGCTGATTGGCGTTCCGCGTATTCCGCGACGCGGTCGGTGCGAAACGGAGGATAGATCGGCGCGGGCGTTGCCCCGGCGAGCAGCGTGCCGGCAAACGCGAGAAAAAATTCGCGCGACGTGGGAAGCATGAGCGCGACCGTGTCGCCGCGCCCGATGCCCCGCTTCGCGAGGTCGGCCGCCACACGTTCGGCTCCCTCGGCGAGTTCGCCGAATGTGAGTGACGGGCTCTCTCCTTCGTCCTCATAGAAAATCAGGTGGGCTCGCCGTGCGTCCGCACGCCCGCGATAGCGCAGGACATCCTGAAAGGTATCCGCGGCGGCAAGTTCTTCCGCATGGCCCGCGCGCGAAATCTCCGGAGCCCGCACCGCCGGCTCCGCAGCCCCATGGGACGCGGCGGGCACACCGCTCGGGGCGCCGAGCGCGGAGATCAGGTCCTGTACCGTCTCGGCTTCCGCTAGAACGCTTTCCTCGAGCCGCGTGCCGAAAGTTTTCTCGAGGCGCAGCAGCAATTCAACGCGTTCCAGGCTGCCGAGGCCCAGATCGCGATCGAGATGGGAACTCTGGACAACGGAGCGGCTAGCCGAGTCGTGGCCCAGCTCAGAGAGGAGTCCGCGCACGACGTCGAGAACACGCTCTTGGTCTGTGGCTGTGCCAAATTGCCGTACAGGAGACGCCATCGGTAATCCACCGTCTTTGGGTGAGCTGGCGCGGCGAATGCAGCCCCTGGTTCCGCGATCCGCTCGAAAGGCCTGGCCTGCGCGTAGGCTAGCACGCGCTCCGGGGGCGTTCAATAGCGCGGCAGTTCCTCATGCCACACGCCGCAAAACGAAGCGGCGCCCTCGGTGACGCAGGTCTTCCCGGTGGATTTTCCGATTCCCGCGTGCCCTGCTAGACTCGTGCGCTAGCGTCGCATGTAGTCTTGCAGAGCGAAAAAGGAGACCAAACATGGCCATTGTGGGTCCGCTGACGAAAGAGGAAGCTTCACCGGAAGTACGGGACACCTTCGAACGACTTGCCGCCCGCGCGGGAAAAGTGCCGAACATTTTCGCGGCCATGGCCCATCGTCCCGCCGCGCTAAATGCGTTCCTGCCTCTGTACAAGGTCATCGTGAATGAGGGCACGATCGAGGCCAAATATAAGGAGCTCGCCTACCTGCGCGCGTCGATGGTCAACGGATGCGAATACTGCACGCGCGCGCACATTGCCTCGTCAAAGCGTGCCGGCGTCACGGCGGAGCAAGTGGCCGCGTTGCCCTTTTACTCGCGCAGCCCGCTCTTCGATGAAAAGGAAAAGGCGACCATCCTTTACGCCGACCGCGTGACGCGCGGCGCCGCCGGGATTCGCTCGCCGGAGCTTGCCGAAGTGCGCAAGTTTTACGACGAAGGCCAAATCGTCGAGCTGACGCTCGTCATCTGCACCGCCAATTTCACCAACCGTTTCAACGACGCCCTCGAAAATATCCCCGACCTCGGTGTTTGAGCTCTGACTGCGCGGTTCCCGGCAAACCATATTTTGCGCCGAGGTCGGGGCTACGGTTTGCCGGGAACCGCTGCTGAGATGCACTTCTTAGTAAGTAGGGAAACCTGCGTAAGGCAACGCTAGAAATGGCGACCTGTGGCGCCTCCCAGTGGGGGCGCCCTTTTTTTTGGACCTCGGTGCATAAAAAAACGAAGGTTCGGTACGGGAGTACCGATGCGAATGTGACTCCCGATCCATCGACGCAGCCGGACGCTACGGGCAGAATGGTCGCGTGGTTGGAGCTATTCGGAACGGCCGAGCTTGCGGATGATCATAGTCGCGTGCATCTCGGTGCTTGTGGTGGTGCTCTTCTTGAGCCTGATCGGTCCGGCGGACCGGTCCCGATAGCTGCAGCCAGACGACAACCTCCTTGTAGTGGCCCATGCCCCCGAGCGGCCGGTCTCCCACCGGCCGCTCTCCCCTCTTTCCCTTGTTTTGGATCTGATCGGCGTTGTGGTCCCAGTTATTTGGGCGTCCTCTGCGGAGAAGTCTTCCCTCCTGAGACCCAGCAGACACACGGGTTCCTGGAAAACAGGCGGAAGCCCACGCAATGAGCGAATTTTGTATGGGACGGTTACGGGGCCCGCTCGTCCCGGTGGGGCCGGGACGAGCAGGCCCGAATGCCCGGCTGGGGCGGCTACCGCGGGCGTCGTGGCGAACGGCCCGGCGGACGGTAACTGCCCAGCGAGCGGGGACGCAGCCGCAGGCGCGGGCCTAGCGGCGGCGGAACGTTGTGGAGCGGAGCGCCGCAGTTGCTGCAGACTTCTCCGCCGGAGGCGGCCGCACGCAGCCAGTGGCCGCGAGCCGCGCACTCCGGATTGATGCACTGCACAGTCCAGCCCGGCAAATACTGCACGCTTTCCCCCCTCTGAAATGAAGCGCAACTTTTTCCGATCCGGCACCCTGGCCCGGGAATGAAACAGAAAAAGTTGCCGGGATTCTGCGCTGCGGGTCTTGTGGTGTCAAGGAAAAAGATACAATTCCTAGTGGTGGACTTGCACACGGCTTCGTGCGATCCGGGGGGTGGCCAAAAATTCCCGGCGAAATCGCTTTCCTTCTTTACAACCCTTCGCTGCCTGCCCAGAATCTTTGTTTCGAGCGGCCTCACGGGCCTGCTCGACGTGCTGGTGACCGAAGCCATCTATGAAGCGGTGCGGCAGGGCCGACCCGTCGCGATTCGCGCTCCAGAAGAAATCGAGGTCCGGCCGGCGTAAGGCAAAAGGAGGAAAGGGATTCGGATACAAGCGATACGGCCCTGCAGACGGCGCTTGATGGTCGGCGCTGCGTTGCTTTTGGCGGGCGCCTCGGCGGCCCGCGCGCAGCAGCCGGCCGAAGGCGAGCAGCTTGGTGTCACTGCAGCGCAACAATCCACGGGCAACGCGTCTCTCTCAGAGCAAAAGAAAACGGCGGACGCTTCAAGCGCCGACGACATCTCGGCGCATGCCGCGCACCGTTTTTGGGACCGAGAGAACGATTTGCTGTTCGCAGGTGTGGGCGCAGGGCGCGCGCTCGATTACGCGTCGACGCTGAATCTTCGCCGGCGCGGAATCGACGAGATTTTCCTGACGAACTCGGTTGTGGACAACCATCCACTCTTTGGAGGGATCGAGGCGGCGGCTGCAGGGGCTTCGATCGGTGTTTCCTACCTCTTCCACCGCACCGGGCATCACCGGCTGGAGCGGTGGGTGTCAGCCGTTCATATCGGAATCGCCGTCGGCGGCGCGATCCGCAACTACGCTTTGAAAACACCGCATTGAGCGTGGCGGCGTGCGGATTTGCATGACGCCGCTCTTGCGCCCTCGCGCCTCGTTGCATCATACTCCGCGCGCCGCGCCTGGGTTCTTTTTTTGCCGCGCCGCCACCAAGGGAACACAAGTGAATCGCCGAAGGACACAAGCAACAATATTGTTCTCCACACTACTCTTCGTTCTCGCGGCTAGTTTGCTTTTTGGCCCGCCGAGCCGCGCGCAGCAGCCGCAGACTCCTGCGACCCAAGGGCCGCCTCCCGCGGCGCCGTCATCATCCACCCAAGTACAGGGATACACGCTTACGCCCGCGCAGGAGGGGCAGGCCATCGCCTACGCGCGGGCTCGGCACGAACTGTATTTTTTCGACGTCGCCTACCAGATTTTTCTCCTGGCAATCATGCTGCAGCTTCGTATCGCTCCCGCGTTTCGCAACTGGGTCATCGAATGGACCGACAGCGGCTTTGGGCAGATCGTCGTCTTTACGCTGCTCGTGCTGCTGACGCTCGATATTCTCAGCCTGCCGACCTCGATTTGGAGCCACCGCTTGGCCTTGCAATATCAGCAATCGGTCCAGGATTGGGGATCGTGGCTTTCCGACTGGGCTAAGGGCGAAGGCGTCGAGATCGCGATTGGCATTCTGCTGGTGTGGATCTTGTTTGCGGTGATTCGCAAGAGTCCGCGAAGATGGTGGCTCTGGTTTTGGCTGGCGGCGGTTCCGCTCATCATTTTGGGAGCGGTCGTCGAGCCGCTGATCGTCGAGCCGCTCTTTTTCAAATTCGAGCCGCTCGCGAATTCGCAGCCGCGGCTCGCCGCGAGCATCGAGCAGATGACGATTCGCGCCGGGGCCCCGATTCCGCGGGACCGCATTCTCGAGATGGACGCCAGCGCAAAGCTGAAGGCGCTGAACGCATACGTTTCCGGACTGGGCGCGAGCAAGCGCGTCGTCGTTTGGGACACCACGATCCGGCGCATGACCGAAGACGAAGTGCTGTTTGTCTCGGGCCACGAGATGGGCCACTACGTTCTGGGCCACGTGCGGGACGGCATTTTATTTTCGTGCGGCGTTCTTCTCGTTTTCCTTTTCCTTGCCTATCGCCTCCTGCATTGGACGCTTGCCCGCTGTGGGGAAACGTGGGCGGTTCGCGGGCCGGCCGATCTCGCTTCGCTTCCGGCTCTGATTCTCCTGTTGATGGTGTTCGGCTTCTTGTTCACTCCCATTTCCAACGCGTACAGCCGGCACCTCGAACGCCAAGCCGATCAGTATGGCCTCGAAGTGATTCACGGCCTGGTTCCCGACGCGCCCGTCGTGGCGGCGGCCGCGTTTCAAGTCCTGGGCGAAGTAGATCTCGAAGAGCCGAATCCGTCGCCGGCCGTAAAATTCTGGTTTTACAGTCATCCGCCCCTCGACGAGCGCATGCGCTTCGCGCAGACATACGATCCGTGGTCGCAGGGCCGCGCGCCCGAGTTTGTCAAGTGAGGCTGGCGGACAGTCTTGTGTAGCGATCCGGGAAACGTCGGATTTCCGGGGCAAGCCTTCAGCCGTGCCCTATTGTGGGTGTAACGGAAGCGGCCTTAACCGCCAGCGCTTCGCGGGAGAGCCGCCGCAAGAGCTTCCAATCGGTATCGAAAACGAAAAAGGAGAATTTCGTTGAAAATTCGAATGAGAGAATTGATGGTGTTGTCCTTGCTCCTGGCGTTTGCCGCCATTACCGCGAAAGCCCAGGAATCCGCGGCGACGGTCGCCGTGGCCTCGCCTGCGACGGCCGCCGAGCCCGCGCCCAAGCCGCCCTCGTGGGGTGTGCCCGAGGGGCGCACATTTTTCCCGCATGACTGGTTGCGTGGTTACGTGGATTTCTCCTTCGCGCCGCCGCACAATGAGCCGGACCTCGGCCGCTGCTCGCAGTCGCAGACGGTCATCATCGCCGCCGGGGGAGCAAGCTCCAACTGTACGGCCTATGCCCGCTATCTGTGGAGCGGGTACCTCGAAGTCCAGCCGTTCGGAAAAACCTTTGCGCGCCATGTGTTCGTGTTCTTCACGCCGACGTTTTCCTTCGGCAACAATGTGCCGCAGTTCAAATACACGGCTTCGATGGCGGGGATCGCGTTCGAGCGCGCCATTGGCGTCGGCGTCGAGCTGCCGAAAAATTTCGAGTTTCGCGTGACGCAGCACCAGGTCGACTGGCTCGGAAAATACAACAACAATGTCGGCCTCGCCGACCTCGGCACCGCCGGCCCCTACGGCCTCTACACGACGATCGGTGCGCGCTGGTACTTCGGCGGCTACGGCCGCGCCCGCGAGGGGCGCTAGTGGACATTTCGCAGCCACTAGGTTGCTGAGTCCGTCTCACTCCCGGCGGAGTAGGCGGGACATCGGACTAGCTTTCAGATGACGCGCGCCGGCAGGGTCGGGTCGAGCACCCTGCGCGCGCTTTCTGCGCCGCTGACCGGCAAGCCTTTCGGATTGAGCAAGCCAATCTGTACGAGGACGCTCGCCTGATCCCAATAGATATGCTCATGCGCAATCTTGCCTGCTTCGACTTTGACGATCACCGCAAAGGCCACTTCGACACGCTTTCCGGTAGGCAGCACACCGGGCAGCATCCAGTCGATGATGGTTGTGTGCGTAAACCGGATGACCAACTCGTCTACGATTTGATCGTGTCCGACGGTGCGCGATGCTTCCAGCATTTCCATGTCGGGCGGAAAGAATTTGCCGACCAAGTGATTGGCATAAAAGTTTCTCACTTGATCGCTTCCCATCCCGCCGGTCATCACCGGGACGTGGTTGAGATGAGGCTGGGCGGTCATTGTGGCCATCGTGGTTTCAAGATCGCCAGTCACTTCTGCGTTGACGTGCTTCTGGAAGAGTTCCACCATTGCTCGTTGTGATTGAGTCAATTCAGGCATCTTGGGCTCCTCGGAACGAACTATCGAGATTCTACGGCCCGGCGCAGAGAATGAGGCAGATTTCTGTTCGCTTCCAGTGCTTCAAAGACCGGCATGGATGCCGGGCCGTCTCTCCCGGTGCTGCTCCGTCGAGCATGGTAAAGTAGCGCGCGCTCCATGGCCCGCATTGAAACAACGGTGCAGATTGCAGCTCCCGCCGAGCTTGTCTTCGCGTTTTTCGTGCCGCAGCGGATGCCCTACTGGTACGGCGCGGATATGCAGGCATGTCTTGAGGTGCAGGGTGGCGCCTCGGACTTCGCCGTCGCGCAAAAGGTGCGAGTCTCCGGGCATTTGGGCGAACGCGAGGTTTCCCACACAGCCGTCGTGACCGCGCTGCAGCAAGCGCGTCTGTTCGAATGGCGCTTCCACGATCGTTACGGCGTCGAGGGCGTTGAGCGCTGGGAACTGGAAGGAATCGGCGAGGCGCCGCACGGTTCACCGAAAACGGTGGTGCGGATGCGCAGCGATTACAAGATGCCCGGTCTGCTCGGCAAGGCGATGGACTGGCTCGTGACGCGCCACGCCGTCGCCCGGCGCAACCAAGATTATCTGGCGCGCCTCAAACGCTACGCCGAGCACGGCGAGTCGACGGGTGCGGGCTCCGCTGGGAGCCCTTCGGAGCAATGAATTCGTGACGCCCGAGCCACATCCCGAAGGCGTGCCCGCGCCAAAGTCTCCGCTCGCGCCGCCGAATGGTCCGGTTGCCGGCGCACGAGCCGTGTTTTGGAACGAGCGTGAATTGCGCGCCGGCTGGCGTCTCGCAATCTTCGTTCTGGTCGTCGCGCTTCTCGCTATGGGTGGCGCGTTTCTCCTCACGATTCTGCATGTGACGCAAGCCATGCGTGCGGGCGTGACGCCGGCCTCGATACTCGTTCAAGAGAGCATCGGCTTCGCCGCAGCCCTGGCGGCGACGGCGATGATGGGGGCGTTGGAACGCCGGCCGTTCGGCGGCTACGGCCTGCCGGGTGCCACGGCATTCGGCGCGCCTTTTTGGCAGGGCGCTGCTTGGGGGATCGCGATGATCGCGGCGATGATTCTCCTGATCCGTGTCTTCGGGGGATTTTCCTTTGGCGGCTTTGCCTTGCAGGGTCCGGCGCTTTGGCGGTACGCGCTGCTCTGGGGAGTCGCTTTTCTTTTCGTCGGCTTTTTCGAGGAATTCCTGTTCCGCGGCTACGCGCAGTTCACGCTTACGACGGGCCTGGGATTCTGGCCGGCTGCCGCGATGCTTTCCGCCCTGTTTGGCGGCCTTCATCTCGCGAACGGCGGAGAAGGCAAAGTCGGCGCGTTGAGCGTTTTCGTGATCGGAATGTTTTTTTGTCTCACGCTCCGGCGCACAGGCAGTCTATGGTTCGCGGTGGGGTTGCACGCGGCGTTCGATTGGGGCGAGACGTTCCTATTCTCTGTGCCTGATAGCGGCATCGTAGCGTCTGGCCACTTGCTGAATTCGTCGCTTCACGGCCCCGTGTGGCTCACGGGCGGCACCGTGGGCCCCGAGGGCAGCGTCATGGCGTTTGTGGTTGTGGCGCTCGCGGCGGTTCTGTTCGCGAGAGTTTATCCGCCGCTGGAGTAGGACAGACTTCAGCCTGTCGTCCGCGCCTGAAGAAGACGCAAACCAGACAGGCTTCAGCTTGTCCTACTCCAACCCCTCAGGCACGCAGAGCTGCACCGAGCTTCTGTTCGAGAGCAGCAAGAATCCGCGACGAAAAGCCGGTCAACTGCGCTTCGGTGAGCGTCGCCTCGTGGCTCTCAAACCTCACACGAACGAGGAGCGCAAACCTTCCCTCCGGCAAGCTTTTGCCGCGGAACAAATCCACTGCTTCGATCGACGAAACTTCAGGGATATCGAGGCTGCGAATCTCATGGGCGATGGCTGAAAACGAAGTCCCGTCCGTGACCACGAGAGAAAAATCGCGTTCGACCGCCGGAAAGCGCGACAGCGGTTTGTAACGCAACGCCGCGCGCGCCGCCTTGTACGCTGCGCATAGCGGCTCGAGTTCGAGTTCCGCGATGTAAGCGTCCTGCCTCAGCTTGAACCGCTCGCAGACGCGCCGCGAGAGCTGCCCGGCGCGGCCCGCCAGCGGCGCGCCCGCGCCAGCAGCGAGCAAGGAAACGATTCCCGCGCGTCCGGGATGAAAGAAGTCCGGCGCGCCCGCCGTCCACGCAAACCCGCCCGCGACGCGCCCGATTTGGTCGAGGTCGCCTTTCAAATCGGCAAACGTGTAGACGCGCTCGGTTTCCGCGACACCCTTATCGCGCGCCAAACCCGTTGCGCCGAGCGTCACGACGCGCGTCTCGACGGGCTGGCCGCTATCCCAGCGGTAGGTTTTGCCGAATTCAAAGAGGCGCACGTTGCGCTGCCCGTGGTTCAGGTTCCATTCGAGTGTGCGCGCCATCGTTACGGCGCCGGTCGAACGCATCACGGAAGCATCCTCGGCGAGTGGATTCGCGATGCGCGCCGGCGCCACGGACTCCGCGCGGAACACCGCATCGCTCGGCTCGTCGACGATCGGAATCGTGATGATTTCCTGGTAGCCGAGGCCAATCAGCAGCTCGCGCACGCGTTCATCGGCTTCGGCGTATTCGAGGCGCGCGGCGGGCTGCCTCGCCGCGGGAAGCCGCGCGGGAAATTTGTCCACGCCATAAATTCGCGCGACTTCTTCGACGAGGTCCACCTCCCGCGCCACGTCCGCGCGCCACGGCGGGCGGCGGCACGTCCAGGCCGCGTCGGGCGATCCCGCGCCGCCTCGCGCCGCGTCCGCGCGCATGGGCGCAAAGCCCAGCCTCGCAAGAATCCCTTCGATTTCCGCGTCGGGGACGTCCGCGCCCATCACGCGCAGGAATTCCCTGCGCGTCAGTTCGATCGAGGGAGCCGTCGCGTGTGCCGGATACACATCCACGACGCCCGCGAGCACTTCGCCGCCGGCCACTTGCTGAATGAGTTCGGCGCAGCGGCGCGATGCCGTCTCCGCCATTTCCGGGTCGGCTCCGCGCTCGAAGCGCATCGAGGCCTCCGTGCGCAGAGCGAGTGTTTTCGACGTGCGGCGAATCGAAACCGGATCGAACCACGCGGCTTCGAGCAGAATGTTTCGGCTCGACGATCGAATTTCGCTGTCCGCGCCGCCCATCACGCCGGCGATGGCCACGGCGCGCGCGGCGTCCGCGATGACGCACATGTCGCTCGTGAGCGAGCGTTCGAAGCCGTCGAGCGTGCGCATTTTTTCGCCGGCGCGGGCCCGCCTAACGACAATTCTTTTTTCGGCGAGCAAATCCATGTCGAAGGCGTGCAGCGGATGCCCGAGCTCGAGCATGGCGTAATTGGTTGCGTCCACGACGTTGTTGATGGAGGCTTGGCCCAACGCTTCGAGGCGTTGGCGAAGCCATTCGGGCGACGGTCCGATCTTCACGCCGCGCAGAACGCGCGCCGCATAGCGCCCGCACAGCTCAGGGGAATCGATTTGCACGCGCGTGGCTGCCGATGCCTGCTCGGAAATTTCGCGCAGCCGCGGCTCGACCGGCTTCAGCGGTAAGTGATACAGCGCGGCCGCCTCGCGCGCGATGCCGTAGTGCCCCAGGCAATCGGCGCGGTTCGAGGTCAGCTCGGCGTCCAGCAGCGGCCCCGCCGCAGTTTGCTCCAGTGCTTCAATGGCCGTGCCGGAGAGCGAGAGCCGCGAGCGCAAGTCTTCCGGCGCCGCGGTCAGCCCGACGAATTCTTTGAGCCAGTTGTAGAGAACTTTCATTTTTCAGTCACTTATTTTGTCATTCCGAGGTCCGGATTTTTTAGGCCGAGTAATCTCTCCGTGCACGTGAGCAAAAAACGGAAAGAGTTCCTGGAACGGCCTCGTCGAGGCGTCTTTCAAGCTCTCTTCGATACGTTGCGCCGCTACGAAAACTGACGCAGGAACCGCACGTCGTTCTGGAAATAAAGCTGCAAATCGTTGATGTTGTATTTGAGCTGCGTCAGCCGCTCGACGCCGAGGCCGAAGGCGAATCCCGAAAGCTTCTTCGCGTCATACTTCACGAAGCCGTAGACCGCGGGATCGACCATGCCCGCGCCGAAGAGCTCGATCCACCCGGATTGCTTGCACACGTTGCAGCCCCTGCCGCCGCAAAACACGCAAGTCGCATCCACTTCGACCGACGGCTCGGTGAATGGAAAATAGCTCGGCCGCAGGCGCGTCTTCACATTCGGTCCGAGAAACTCGCGCACGAAGTATTCGACGGTGCCCTTGAAATCGCAAAATGTGATGTCGGTATCGACGGCGAGCCCCTCGATCTGGTGGAACATGAAGCCATGAGTCGCGTCGGGATTGTCGCGGCGATAGACTTTGCCGGGCACGATAATGCGCACGGGCGGCTGGTGTTTCTCCATGGTGCGCACCTGCATCGGCGAAGTGTGGGTGCGGAGCAAAAGAGGCGCGGAGCCGGGCGGCGTGGCCATGTAAAACGTGTCCATATTGTCGCGCGCCGGATGGTGCTCGGGAATGTTGAGCGCTTCGAAGTTGTAGTAGGGAGTCTCCATCTCCGGCCCGGCGACGACCGAATAGCCGAGCGATAGAAAAATCCCCTCGATTTCGTCGAGCGTCTGCCGCAGCGGGTGCCGCGACCCAAGCGGCCGGACGACGCCGGGAAGCGAGAGATCCTCGCGCTCGCGGGCGAGCGCCGCTATGTCGACCGCGGCTTCGATCGTCGCGCGCCGCGATTCGAGCGCCGCCTCGACGTGGGCCTTCAGCTCATTGAGCGCTTGGCCCACCGTGCGTTTGAGTTCCGGCTTCGCCGGCTTGAGCCAGTTGTCCGTGATGCGCGTCAGCATGCCTGACTTCCGTCCGACCCAGGCGCCTCGAAGCTCTTCCCAGTCGTTCGCGCTTTGCTTGGCTTCCAGTTCCGAGGTGAATCGATTCCTCACATCGGTGAACAGGCGTACGACGCCCGAGGCGTCCGCGACGCCCAGTTCAGCGAGTGTCTTCGCTGTCGGGTCGTTCGTCATGGAAGCAGACAGAAGCGCTACGTTTTGGCTTTTGCGCCGAGGGCCGACTTGGCCTGCTCGACGAACTGCGTGAACGCGCCGGCGTCCTTCACGGCGATGTCGGCCAGAACCTTGCGGTCGACCTCGATGCCCGCGGCCTTGAGGCCGTGCATCAACTGACTATAGGAAATTCCCGCGTTCCGGGCCGCCGCGCCGATGCGCTGAATCCACAGCGTGCGGAATTGGCGCTTGCGCGCGCGCCGGTCGCGGTAGGAGTAGCGCTCCGCTCGATTCACCGCCTCCTGGGCGGACTGGTACAACTTCGATTTGGTAAGGAAGAATCCCTTTGTGCGCCTCAAAAACTTCTTGCGGCGCGCGCGGCGTTTGGTTCCGCGTTTCACTCGGGCCATGGTGTTTTCTCCTGGGTGGAGGCGCCGCGCCTTCCGCAACGTCGAGGCGGCCCCCGCGCACGGGAACCGGCGCACAACCGGAAAGCGAGAGTGTCTCCACGGCGTGTTTAGAAGCTCAGCGAGTTTTTCGCGGCAAGCCGAAATTTCGCGAGCATTGGCCCGGCCTTCTTTTCATCAGGCCGGTCCGCCGGCCGGCAGGCCCGCCGTGGCGGGTTGCGCTCTGCCTGGCACAGCAAAAAATCAGATACGCGTCTCGGGCTTTCAGGTCCGAAACTGAAACTAGCCATACGGCAACATCTTGTGGACGTTGCCGGCGTCGGCCGGATGAACCGGCGTCAATTTCTTCAGGCGGCGCATCCGATTGGCTTTCTTCGTGCCAAGCAGATGCCGCTTTCCGGAATGCATCCGGAGCACTTTTCCCGTTGACGTAATCTTAAAGCGCTTCGCGGCGCCGCGATGCGTTTTGAGCTTGAGTTTCTTTGCCTTTTTTGCCACGAATGTATCCTCGCTGAATTCCTTTTTTAGGCTTGCCTGCTGGCGGGCGCGGTCGCCGGCGATTTTGCCGGCGCCGCACCGCCACGCTTCGGCGCGAGCAGTGCCATCAAAACATTTGCTTCCATCCGTGGACCAATCTCCACCAAAGCAAACTCGGTAATTTCGGAAAGCAGGCGCTGCATTTTCGCGCGGCCCACTTCCTGATGGGCCATTTCGCGACCGCGATGAAAAATCATCGCCTTGACTTTATGTCCTTCGCCAAGAAACCGGATGATCTGATTCTTGCGGACCTGGTAATCGTGTTCCGCGGTCGCCGGCCGGAACTTTACTTCCTTGAGCTGCGAGCCTTTCTGGTGCTTTCGCTGCTCGTGCGCTTTCTTGTTGGTTTGGTAGAGATACTTTCCGTAGTCGGTAATCTTGCAAACCGGCGGGTCGGCGGTCGGCGAAATTTCGACGAGATCCAATCCCCGCTCGCGGGCAAGCTTAACCGCCTCGAACGGCGGCATGACGCCCAACTGCCCGCCTTCTTCATCCACGACGCGAACTTCGCGCGCCCGGATCCGGTCGTTCACGCGAATCCGGTCCGCCTGCCGAAAACTACGCTCCGCGATAAACCCACCTCCGAAACATCGCGCTTGCCAATCCGAAAATCCCTGGCGCCGCGCCAGCATCTCTCGTCCAGCCCGTCCCGCACGAACCATTTTGTTCGCGATCAGGACGGGCCACAGAGTATAGCACGGCAAGAAGGTTCGGCAACACACCGCCTTCGGAGGTAATGGCGGCATTTGGTTCCTGGCACATCGCTGAAGAATTTTCTTATGTGATTCCGAAGCTGGTTTTCGCCGAGGAATTTCTCATACGTCGGTGCGATGAGGACACAAGTTCCATATCCGTCGCGTATCGATGGCTTGCCGCCCGCTCAAAAGGGGAGATACGGTGTAAACGGGAGTGATCACTAAGGCACGTGTAAATTGGTCTGAGCGACGCGCGAGCGGTAAAATTGAGTTGTTCTAGCTGCCCAAGTTCCTCGCTTAGAACCGATGGCTAGACCGATGGGTTGTGACCGAAATGAGATCAAGTCACAGACTTGGGGTGTCTTCAATGATCACAGTTTCATCCGCCGAACCGAGCGTTTCGGCCTTTGAATTCAAGCATCGCGACATCATCATTCGCTTGACCTATTTCATGGCAATTGCTTTTTACTTTTTCGACAGCCGCATGCTGGCCACTCGGGAAGCCCGATGGCTCGGGTCCCATTTCGCTGTGCTTTCGCTTTCTGAATGGCTCAGGGCGGTGCTGTTCGCCGCCGCGGTGTTGACAGGATTGGGAGCGCTTGTCCGAACGTGGGGTACATCCTACCTGCGTGGCGAAGTCATGCGGGATAAGCGTTTGCATACCGAGCGCCTCCTCACCGATGGGCCGTTTGGTTACTCGCGCAACCCTATTTACTTCGGCAATTTTCTGATGGCGCTCGGAATTGGGGCGATGCTCTCGTTGTCCGGCTTTATCTTCCTGCTCGTTGCGACCGTTGCGTTTTTGATTCGCCTCAGCGTGCGTGAAGAAACAGTGTTGGCCTGGACTTTCGGCCCAGCGTTTGAGGCGTATCGGGCCCGCGTTCCCGGCCTGATTCCCGCCTTGACGCCGCAGATTCCGGCCGGCGACAGCAGGCAAGACTGGAGTGGCGCGTTTCAGGCCGAGCTTCTCGTTTGGATCATCGTGTGCGCGGAACTGGTCTATTCGATTGCCCTGAACCGCTATTTGCTGTGGACCATGATCGCGTGCGCCTTTCTTCCCGGTCTTTTGAGGCGTTTGTGGACTCCAAAACCGCAAGCGTCCGCGCACTGACTCGCAACCGTCACACGTCCCACTAGCAGACTGCGGAAAAACACGAAACACTGTGATTCCGAGGCACGCGGCGAGGCGAGGAATCCTTCTTTTCTTGCACTTTTAACGGAGGAGGGATTCCAGGCTGCGCTCGGAATGATCGACAGGGGGACTTTTTTTGCGTAGCCTGATAGAAATCAAGAGGCGTGGGCCTTACTTCTCCGAAATCCATTGTGGGGAATTTCCAAAAGGCTGAGAAATCCGGCGTCGGCCCAGCGAGCAGCTGAGCTTTAGACCTTGCGCCGGTTGAGAATCCGCTTAGCGGCCACATCCACGAGGAGAGGGAATTCCACCAACGCCGGCCAAATATCGTCGCGAGCCATGATTGCTTCTTCCAGCGGGCCGCCGAAAAACGACGTCACATAGGATTTCAGTGAAAGCCTGCCATGAAGCATTTCCCGCACGGCGGACGGCAAATCGGAACTGATCCGGACCCAGCGAACGCCGGTGCGGGCCGTCACTTCGGGCAGAGGCTCGTTATTCAGGAGCAGCCAGAGCAAGTAGGGGTAATCGACCCCCGCCCTTTGGCAGAGCGAGTGCCAACCCCAGACGCGGGGATTGATGTCCAGCAACTTGAAGCTGCCGTCGCGCGGATCCCGCTTGTATTCGATCTCGACCAGTCCATCGAGTTTCAACGCCTCCAGCAAATGGACGGACGGCTCCAGCAGCCCCGGATCTTCGATCGTCTCGACGTAGGTGCTGGCACGGCCGAAATCCATGGGGAACTGACGCCGCCGGTTCGCCGTCAAAAAAACAAGCGGCTTGCCGCCGCTGCACAGCGTTGTATAGGAAAACTGGTTCTCGCCGCCTCCCGGGATAATCTCTTGCACCATCAGCACGGAGGAAGGTATCACCTTTACGGCCTCTGCATAGGCACGCAGCAGAGTTTCGCGATTCTCGACCCGCAAGGCTTTCGCGGGCGCGAATGGATTTACCACGTCCTTGACCGCCGGTTTCAAAATCGCCGGGAAAGGGCAATCCGTAGCGGCCAGCTCCTCGACGGAACCGGGACAAATGGTCCAAGGTTGCGCGACGCCAAGCCGGGTGGCAAGTTGGTGCATCTTGGCCTTGTTGATTGCCCATTCCAGCGATTCCCATGCGGGCGTCACGACCCGGTAGGCCTGTGAAAATTCCTCATGGTAGCGTGAGATAAAGGAAACGGTTTCATCATCCGTGGGGAAGAGGACCCATCGTTGCAGCCCGTTCTCTTTTGACAAATCCAGAAAAAACTTGAGCTGCGCTTCCGGGTCTCCCTTGGGTGCCGGCAAACTACGGCGGACGTATTTCGAATGGGTTGCCAGGGCGTGTTCGTTTCCCTTGAGCACCCAGACGGGAATCCCATGGCGCCCGAGGCTACGCACGACTCCTAAGCCGCGGTAGTCCGCACCCAGAACGATCGCGCCGGGCATTTGCTGACCGGCGTGGCCGTTGTTCGCGCCGTTGCCGTTATGGGAGCCGTTGCCGTTCAATTTGACTTCGCCGTTCATGAATGGCTGTGAAAATCCTTAACGACTGCGGGAACAGATATGGTCCGGCGTGCGGTTTCTAGTTCGTGAACTTTGATCGCAAAATGTGCCACGCTGCGGGCCGCGAAATCGGCGCCCGCGACAAATCGCATCAAGGGGCCAAAGCTGTACGCTGCGGGAGCGCCAACGATATGCAACCCGGGAACCGATGTTTCATAGCCTGCGTTCAGTCGCGGGTAGTCTCCCACTCGTCCAATAGCGGAGAGGATCTCCGGAGAGAACAAGCCATATTTTGCAAGATCCACTCGGAAGCCCGTGCCCATGACGATGTGATCGGCGGTTCGCTGCCTTCCGTCATCGAGAGTAATGTTCAACCGCCCGCTTTGAATCTTGGCGCTGGCGATCATTCGCCCGGTCGCCATCGGAATATCTTTCACGCGCGGCTTCAGCCATCCAGCGCCGGTTCCGCGCAAAGCGAGGGCGGCCCATTTGTCCTGCCGCGAACGAGACAGGGAGCGGTATAGGCCGGGGCGGGCAATAAAATGGCTTATCCCGGCGGGACCCACGTCGGGCCAGGCGTACAAGAACGGGCCGAACGGAAACTTGTGAAGCCACGGTCTCTGCCAAGTCCAGGATACTTGAGGGCTGCGCACCACGATTTCGACGTCGGCGCCCGCTTCATGCAAAAGGGCTGCGCACTCAAGCGCACTCTGGCCGCCTCCGACCACAACGACCTGCTTGCCGGCAAAAAGGCTTGGCTTGGTGAGCTCGGCGGAATGGGATCCAAACTCCCGAGGCAGATCGGCCAATTGAGCCGGGCGAGAGGCAAACTGGGAAATTCCTCCCGCAACCACGAGGCGCCGTGCTCCGATCTGCTCGCCATCCTCGAGCGTCAACCGAAAAGCCTTGCCGTCGGTATCCACGAGGGAGACTTTTCTACGATCGACGTCGGGCACCGCATTCGATTGAAACCATTTTCCGTACGCCACGAAGTGGTCGATCGGAGTAGGCGCCGAAAAGTGTAGCCCGTGGGAAGCTCGGTAGGCGTCCAAGGTTAACTTTCTCTCTGGGTCCGAAATCTGAGACGCGTCCCATGGGGAACGGAGAACCAGCCCCTCGGGCATGCACCTTTCCCAAAAAGACATCGGCTCGCCAAACGTCTTCGTTTCCAGACCGAGACCACGGAGGTGAGCGGTGACAGAAAGACCGTATGGACCCGCTCCGATGACCGCAACATCGCATAGATTACTCACCGAAAGACCTCCCCAAATATAAATATCGCCACGGTGAAGAAATGTCCGGGGCAACTCTCTCTTCACCACATCGGCAATACTCTAATCATCGAGCCGGGCATCCCCTAGCGTCCAGGTACCAAAGTACCAGTACCTAAACGGATTCCATTGGACACAGAGCCAAACTAACTTTCGGCGTCCGAACTGTGCTGCTCCGAAACAGCCCCGTTCAAGAGTCTCTTGTGCCAGCGTCACCCAACTAGAATCTCACAGTATTTCTGGCTCAGGGCCACGAACTTTGTGGCCATTCCGGCCAGACATTAAACGGCGGACCGATTATCCGCTTATCCGCCGGGATCTGTCGAGGCCGACCAGCCGCGCCTTAATACGCAACTACAGGGCCAATGCCTGGTCAGCTCAACGTCTCGTAAGTTTATGAATGCGCGGGAATTGGTTGTGTATCACGGTCGGCCTGTTGGACCGAGAGATGGCCTTTGGACACCTGTGCCTAGCCGTTTCTCAAAAGATGCTAAAAAGATTCCTGTTTTGCGAGGGTTTCAGGCCTCAGGGGCTATCCACAGCACTTCGGCCGAAACGAATCCCGCGTCCGGGTGGCCGGGACATTTGAAATGGAGCGATCGTCAGACCGGATATTTTCTCAACTCTTCGATGGAAGTTGAGCGTAACGGTCTACGTTCGGAGCGATTGGGACCGCGCGGCGAAGCAGCAGTTAGACAGATCGTCGCTGTCACGGCCATGCTGATGTCTTCTCGCTCACTGCCCCAGCACATTTTCAGCTCGAACGGTCTCTTCTCACTCGAGCACTTCGATTTCGTCAGAGAATTACGATGTGTCCAGGCTCTCCACAATTCGCCCCTTTCTTGACACCGGAAACGAGCAGGCCTACAATCACCCGTTTGTAACATCGACGATTGGGTCAACTGTGGGGCCTCGACCATGGAAAAGAAGCGTCTCGAATACTACAAGAAAAAACTGCAGGCCCGGCGTGAAGAATTGTTAAAGACCATTGCGCGGACCGAGGAGGAAGGCCGGACCGCGGATGACGATCCAACCGTGGATCTGGCGGACAAGGCGGCCAACTCCTACACGAAGGAATTCCTGTTCGGACAAACCAATACCGACCGCAACATGCTGCAATTGATCGACGAGGCACTTGATCGCATTAAGGAAAATACGTACGGCACATGCGTCGAGTGCGAAGAAGAACTTCAGCAAAAGCGCCTGGAGGCTTTACCCTGGGCACGCTATTGCGTGTCTTGCGCCGAAAAACACGAGCAAGGTCTCCTCTAGCACAACGCTTTTTTTCATGCCGATTTCGCGGTTCGCGTTGAACTGGCGCGCGTAGCGGCCGGCGCTTGCGATTGGCACGAATTGTGCCAACCGGTCCATTTTTCGCTTTCCCGAAAGCCGCGTCCGGCGTAGGCTTGGCGTACTATGGCCCGGCTCACCGATGCCATTCGTTCGCGGTTTCGGGAGATGCGTGAGGCGCTTGCCTCGGTTTTGTTTCCCGCGCCTTGCCGAGTCTGCGGCCGCACCCTCGATACGGGCAGCCGTGTCCCGTTATGCCACGCGTGCCTCGCGGCGCTCACGCAGGGGTTTCCCGAGCCGCTGTGCCACCGTTGCGGCCGGCCGATTGTATCCAGCGCGGTTGTCGGCGGGATTTCGCTGCCTGAGTGCCACCTCTGCCGCGCCGGGGTCTACGACTTCGACTTCGCGCGCAGCTTTGGTGCGTACACGTCCCCGATGGCCAGGGCGATCTTGCTGCTTAAGTATGGAAACGTAATTCCGCTGGGGGCGTGGTTCGCCAGCCGGCTGGCGGGCTTGGTGGAGCGCCAGGCGGAAGTCTTCGCCGCCGATGTCGTCGTTCCAGTGCCCCTTGATTCTGGCCGGCTGCGTGAGCGGGGTTATAACCACGCGGAACTCGTTGCCAGACCATTTGCCCGCCTACTCGGTATCCCTTTTCGTTCCTACCTCTTGGTGCGCACTCGCCCGAGGCCAAATCGACTACGCCTGACCCGCCGGGAGCGCTGGGAAAGCGTCCGTGGCGCTTATGCGACGCATAAATCCGCTCAAGTTGACAAATTGCGCGTTTTGCTGGTAGATGATGTATTTACCACCGGGGCGACCTTGGACGCCTGCTCCCGAGCCCTGAAACAAGGGGGAGCGTCCCGTGTGGTTGGCCTGACCGTTGCAAGGGCGCTGCCCCAGTTCGTCACGCCGGAGGTCGCGCCGCAGTACCAAGACCTCGGAGAATGAAGCCACCTGCCCAAAGCGGGAGCTCGACCCGGACAAACCTCTTGTCCGAAGCCCGAGGTGAGGCGCGCCCACCAGGTGCCGTACCCCCCGCCGTGCGAAAGCCGGCGGTTATGCAGGAACCGGTCCTGGTCCTGAACGCTACGTTCGAGCCAATCAATGTGACGGCGGTGCGCCGGGCCATGGTTCTGATGCTCAAGGGCGTGGCACAGGCAGAGGAAGTCAGTCACGCACAGGTGCACTCGGCTTCGCGCGCGCTTCAAGTGCCTTCTGTGATCCGGCTGCTCGCCTACCGGCACATCCCGCAGCAGACGCGCGCACTCTCTCGGAAAAATATTCTCCTGCGGGACCGCAATACCTGCCAATTCTGTCGGCGCATGCTCCCTGCTTCGGAGTTGACGCTCGACCACGTTGTTCCTCGCTCGCGGGGCGGGCGGTCCTCGTGGGAGAACCTAGTCGCCTGCTGTTATCAGTGCAATAACAGGAAGGGCGACCGGACGCCGGAAGAAGCCGGGTTAGCCCTGGCGCGCCGGCCGAGACCCTTCACCCTTCACACGTCGCGGCAGCTCATGCGCTTGATCGGAAACAAAGACGAAAAGTGGCGCAAGTACCTGTTTTACTGAGGGCTGAGCGTCTACGGGATTTCCATTAGGTTCCGCGATCCGCAAAAATTGGGCATTCATCTAATATTTTTCCAATTTGAGCAACCTTTTCACGTTCACTGCGTCTAATTAGACAAAACCACTTCAAGGACACACCCCGGGAAGCAGCGTTGGTTATGCCAAGGCTGCTTCTCTTTTTTTAAGCACTTTTGCCGGAACGTCCGCGATTTTTTGACGGCTCTCGCCTCACTGCCGGAAGATGACCCGCAAACCTCTACGCCAGTTTTCCGCGAGCCCAATCCGTGTGATTTCAATTTCGGGCGACAAATATCGCAATACGATATCCGTCGACGGGTGAAAACGGAATCCGGGAGCCACGAGGAACAGAAGAGGAGGCTTCGCGCTCAGGGGCACTTCAGGGAAGTATCCGTACCTGCGAAAGTCGTCCCGATCGTGATGCCAGCGCACACGCAGCCAATAGTCGACCGCCTGCGAAACCAACTGAATATCCTCGGAAGCTTTGAGTTCGAGCACTGCCAGGCGGCCGTCCCGCGTGACTCCAAGCAAATCGATGATTCCCCGGTCGCCCGAAGAAAACGCGGGAACCTGCGCGTAGATATGCCGCGGGTCGAGCCGTGCGTCAATCCGCGGCGGATCGGCGGCAACCATGGTTTCGAGCCAACGCTCGGGGTGCGACCGGTAGAGCCGATGTTTCGCGTCCGACGCGAGGGGATTGCGCTGCGTTTCCATCTGCCGGACCAGCGCTTCGAGGACAGGCCATTTTTCCGGCGTCAGAATATCTGGATGATCGCCCAGGCCGAACCACATCGCGCCAAGCCGCCAGCGCGCGAACTCCAGGCCTCGAAATCGCAATGAGACTTCCTGGGTTGTCGCCGCGACGCCCATTTGAATGGCTTCCGGGGCGAGGCGCCGGATTCGTTCCGCCTGAGGCACGGCGGCCGCGATCGCCTGCTCGACTTCGCGGCGCGCCACAATCCAGGTGGCCAGATTGCCGGCGTCGGAACGCTGGATCTTACGGACGCGCCAGTGCAGAGGATCGTATTCGTATAATTCCACCTCGTGCGGAGAGGCCAGGGCCGCCATCCTGTGGGCCGTGATGAGGGAAGCTCCGCGCGGCACAAACAGACGCAATCCGTGCACCGAAAAGCGCCGCGCGTGGTCCCGCGTGTACTGCAGCCAGATCAGCCCGAACGTCAGGATGCCGTCGATCGTTGCGGTGTCTTCCTCCGGGGAAGCCGCGAGCACCGCGTGCGCTTCCGAACCGCGGCGAACGACGCCTCGCGAGTACGAACCGGAAATCGAATGGTGCAGATCCGCGGAAGTCGCGAGCGATTCGACGGTCTCGTCGGGGAAATGATCGGTCAGAATCCGGCGCAGGCGCCTGGAAAATTGCTCTCGTTCGAGGCGGCGCGCTTCGCGGGGGATGCCAGCCGTCAGAAACTCAAGCCGCGCATGCCGGGCGTGGCCAAACCGGCTGACTTCCAGCACCACGCGATCGGGCGATTCCTCCGCAACGCGAAGGACGCGGCGAACCAGGGATTGCTCGCCGCTCCACATGTGCAACAGTGCGCTTTCGCCCTGCTCGCTCACCTCATATTGCGCGCCTTCCAGTGCGGCGAGCCATTCACCGTTTTCACGCACCTCGGGCGCTCCCGTGGCGCACAGTTCGTCGAGAGCCCGCCGCAGCTCGCCCGCCAACTCCATCCGCGCGGATTATCAAACAAAGAACCGGAAAGAGAAAGTCATTTATCGTGACAAGCTGCCGGTGCGGAGGAGTGTATCGTCACCTAAATGCGAGCCCTGTCACTTGGATCGAGGGATATACATTGTTCCACTGCGCAGGAATATGCTCGTACGGGATCTGAACGTCCCGTTGTTGCCCGGGGAGAAACGCGGGAGCAGTGGGCAGAAACAGGCGCTGCTTGTCGCGCAGG
>Ga0335085_10001906_pt1 | contig 41211 bp, 34 predicted proteins | sample Lox_Sample_45_FD_206712 | JGI IMG/M metagenome (GOLD analysis project Ga0335085, IMG submission 206712) | Soil microbial communities from Loxahatchee National Wildlife Refuge, Florida, United States - Lox_Sample_4.5 | ecosystem: Environmental > Terrestrial > Soil > Wetlands | place: USA... | reverse complement strand
TGACCAGCTCCATCCGGACCAACTCAAGCGCCGACTGGTCAAACGTCTGCAAGGGCTCGGATACCAAGTCACCCTAGTCCCAAGCCCGCAGTCCCCTTAGGGGCAGAGATTTTCGAAGGAATGAGCCGCGGCCCGGGCTAGAGCTTTCCGGCGTGCAAGCCGCCTTCGTAATCGACGATGTAGGGGCAATAGCGGAACGCGTCGCAGTTCTCCGCGCGCAGACCGGCTAGGCGCTCGGCCGCCAGTTGCACCGGAATGATATCGACCGCCGGTTGCCAGGCCGCTGGAACCGAAGGCAGGTTCAGGACCAGATCCGCAGCATCGGATGGCAGGTTTTGCCCGATCAGCAGGACGCAGGCGCCCGCCGATCGCAGGTCGGCGGCCAGTTGCAGGTCGGGTTCGCGCAGCGTCTCCGCGTCGACCCAGAGCGCGACACATAAGCCGGGGCGGACCATTTCCTGCGGACCATGGCGAAAGCCGCCGGTGGTAAGCGCCGTGGCGGGCGCCTTGGCGGCTTCTTCCCAAAGCAGCCGGGCTTCCTGGGCGCTGGCAAGACTGCCGCCGCGGGCCAAAAAATAGGCCGGAGACGCGGGCGACAGCCAAGCGCTCCCAGCGATCTGCCGGCTCCACCCGTCGAGCATTTGACCCGCCTGGCGGAAACCCTGGCCCAGCGCTTCGCCGAGCGCCGCCAATTTGCCGCCCGCGCCGGCGTCGATTACATAGCCGCCGAGCACGAGCCCGGTGTACATGCTGACCGAGACCATGTGATCGAAGCGCGCTTCCAGGCGCAGCACGACATCCGCGCGCGTACCGAGGGGGCTATCGGGAGTGTTGGTAACGCCGATCACCGGACAGCCCTCGGCCTGGAAGCGGTCGAGCAGGCGCACGACCTCCACGCTGCGGCCGCTGCGCGAGAGCACCACGGCCACGGCGCCGGCAGGCCGCCCCCCAAAGTGCAAGAGTTCGGAGGCATCCCACGGCTGGCTGGCGATGCCCGTCCGCTCGAACGCCGCGCAGACCGCCAGGCTGGCGTTCCAACTGCTTCCGATGCCGACCACCAGCACGCGAGACGCGGCGGAGACCAGCCGCGCGGCAGCTTCGATCTCGGCCTTGGACTGGCTCAGCAGCCGGTTCAGGCAGGCTTCCATGGTGGCCGGTTCCAGCAGAATGTCTTCGCGCAGCTTGGTCATCGATCTATCTTCCTTTTTCGGTTTCCGCCTTCAAAGACCGGTTCGCACAATTGCCCGGCAAAGCCGCCGCTGCGGCCGAGGCTGGCCCTGCCGCAGCGCTGCCCCAGATGAACGCAGGCGGGCACGTCCCATCCGGACAGCCAGCCGCACAGGAACCCGGCATCGAAGTTGTCGCCGGCGCCCACCGTGTCCACCAGCGGACCGTCGAGAGTCAATGCCGGCGCCTGCCAGAAGCCGTCGCGCGATGCCGCCACCACACCCTCGCGCCCGCATTTTACGGCCACCAGCGGACCGGCGGAACTCAGCGCCCGCGCAGCTTGCGGCACATCGGCGCAGCCGGTGATGGCCAGAGCCTCACTCTCGTTGGGCAGGAACACGTCCAGGTGCGGCAGCAGATCCGCGATTCCGTCCCAGCGGTTTTCCGGATCCCAATTGGGATCGAGAGAGGTGGTGATGCCAGCGGCGCGGCAGCCTGCCAGCCAGTCCGGCCAGGCCGGACGCAGCCGGTCCAGCAGAAAGTAACCGGCCACATGCCAATGCCGGCAGGCGCCGGCGGGCGGCAGCGGCAGATGCTCGGGACCCACGGCGGCGATGCTACCGGTGTAGGTGAGGATGGCGCGGTCGTCGGCTTCGATCAAGGCGACTCCCAGTCCCGTGCGGACGGAGGGATCCACGCGGACGCGCCCGATGTCGATCCCCAGCTCACCGAGCCGCTTGAGGGCGAACTCGCCCAGGCAGTCGGCGCCCAGCGTGCCGATGACGCCTACGGCGGCGCCCAGTTTCGCCAATTGGCCGGCGAAGATGTTGGCGGAACCTCCCAGTTCCAATTGGTAGTCGCCGATCAACTGTTCGACCTGATGGAACTGCGGGCGAACGTTGCCGCTGAGCATCAGGTCGATACACATGTCCGAAGCGACGAGGACATCGGCAGGCGCGGAGGCGTTCACAGGCATGGTCAGTTGTGTGCCGCCAGGTGGCGGTAGCGATGCTCGGGCACCGGCGGCGAGGGTTGGAAGGCCTGCTGATGTACGACACGCGGGACGGCCGGCAGAGCGCCGAGGGCGCGGGTGAGGGCCAGTTCCAGCACGGCGGGCGAGGCACTGGCGCGCAGGTTGACGACCACTTCATGGTCGCGGGAGGGGGCTGCCAGCAGGTCGCCTTCGACGGAAGGCTCATCGCCATTGCGGCAAATGCCCGCGCGAATATAGCCAGCGGGGGATTGGTCGAAGATCTTCAAGTGGGCGATGGCGGCGCCGGCTTCGGTGAGTTCGGCATCCAGGCGATCGAGCAGAGGGCCGACGATGGAGGCGGGCGGAAGCGGGGCTTCGAGTTGGAGCTTTCCTTCCCAGTTGAGCCAGCCCAGGGCGGCTTCCGCGGCGGCGTATTGCGCGTAGTCGATATCCAGCAGCTTCTCGCCTACCGGCAGCCGGCCGCTCAGGATTTCGTCGAGCCACTCGGCTACACCCTGTCCGGTTGCGGCGCTGATGCGTCGTGCGCCGCGGAGGCCGGCCGGCGCCTCAGGGTCCGCGGCCGATAACAAATCGGACTTCGCCAGCAGCACCAGGTCGGCTTCCGCGATCTGCTTTTCGTAGAGGTAAGTCAGGAGCGGATCGGTCATCTCGGCGGCGCGCCGCGGATCCACCAGGACGGAGTACGGCGCGATGCGGAACTCGCCGGCGTGAAGCTCCTTCAGGGGCTGCAGGACGGTAGCCGAGAGATCCGTGCAACTACCCACCGGCTCGGCCAGGATGACGTCCGGCTGGAGCGGCAGCAGGGCGCGGGCAGCGGCGACGAAATCGGAGAAGCGGCAGCAGAAACAGGCGCCGGCGATTTCGCCGGCATCCACGCCGGCGGCGGCAGCCAGGCGGGTATCCACCAGGGCGCCGCCCTGATCGTTGGTGATCACGGCGGCCCGCCAGCCGCGATCGTGCAACATGCGGGCGGCGCGCAGGAGCAGGGTGGTTTTGCCCGCGCCCAGGAAACCGCCCACCAGGACTAAGAACGGGCGGTCAGGCAAGCAGCACCAGTTCTTCGCCGGCGCGGACGGTCAGTTCTTCGCTGAACGTGAACGCCGGCGAGATGAGTTTGACGTCGCGGCCGTTCAGGGTAGCGGATGGGGTCACCGCGGCGCCGGGCGCGAGGGTGATGCTACGCAAGGGCAGGCTGCCTTCGGTAACCGCCAGCGTCACGCGGCGGCGCCCGGAATCGGCGGCATGTGTAAACGTGCCCCAGGCGGGGGCGGCCGACCAGAAGCACACGAACTTGCCGGTCCCCATACTGATGCGCGGCATGATGACGGCGTTTTTTTCGGCGCCGTGATAGTGGAAGCCGCCCAGCGCCACGATCCCCGACCAGGCCGACATGGCGCGCGCATAGTGGTGGCCGCATTCGGCTTCATCCCACGGATTGCGGCGCTCGCCATCATAGCGCCGGCGGCTGTTCTCGAACGCCTCCACGCCCTCGCGCACCATGCCGGCGAAGATCAAAGTCGCAGCCGCCTGGTATTCGAGGCCGGTCCAGGCCTCGGCGAAATACGGAAACGGGACCTCCGGACGCTTGCCCGTGCCGTAGTCGCAAACCACCAGGGCGGCTTCATCGTTCAGCACATAGGTGCGCTGGACGCAGTCGTGATCGTACATCTGGCGCTTGTAATTGAACTGCCAGATGGATTTCAATGCTTCGCGGACATGGGCCGGGTCCACCAGGTGCCCCAACCCGGCGACGTCGGCCAGATACTGCCCCATCAACTGATCGAGCAGGCAGCCATCGCCCAGTTGCAACTCGGGTTTCTCGGGATGTTCGGCGCCCATGTCGCCGACGGTGGCCGGCGCGATCTGGTCCTTCGGGATGCCCCGGACCTTTTGGATGTAGTAATGGCCGTTGAAAAGGTTGGCGTCGATCCACTGGCTGCCGGAATCGAACAGCTTGCGGTAGTTATCGGCGGCAGTAGGGTCGCCCACCGCGCGGGCCATCTCCTCGGCGGCGCGCAGGGCTCCCAGATAGTAAATGCCGCACAGGGGATTGGGACCGTAGAACTCGACATCGTACGTGTTGTGCTGCACACCGTCGAGCACGCCGCGCCGCTGGGCGTCCCATCCGCCTGGAATCCAGGCGAAGGCCACGGCGCGCTGGATGTGGGGCCAGAGATCGCGCAGCCAGGCAGTGTCGCCGGAGAGCCGCCAGTCGAGATAGGCCTTGATGATCTGGCCCATCTGGCCGTCGGCGGCGGCGTAACCGAAGCGTTGCTTGCCATCGGGCAGCAACTGGCGGAAGCGCATGCCGCCCTGGTCGTCCTGCGAGTAGCCGAAGGCCGCTTTGCGCAAAGAACGGGCGAGGGTCGGGAAGAGGTGCTGGGTAGCGGTTTCGTAATTCCAGACGTGCGTGCAGTTGCCGAAGCAGCAACCGCTGTGATCGGCGCAGCCTTCGAAGCCGTGAAATTCTCCGTCCGCCGTACGGAAGCAGGTCTGGGTGACAAGCGTGGAGAGAGTAGACATGGCGGCGTCGCGGACCGCGGACGGCAGCGTGCTGTCGCGCATGGCGGCGGCGAAGCGGCGGGTGCGGGCTTCCAGATCGGGCAGCTTTTGGGCGGCATACTCGGCGGCCTTCCACGCATCCGCGAAGCGCGTGCAATAGTAATTGCCGATGACGGCCTTCTCTTCGCCCTTGGGCGCGTCCCAGCCGGACCAGGCGGGCGTACGATTTGGAAAATGCCAGGCGAGCAGAAAGGTGTAAGCAGCTTCGGTACCGGGAGCGATCTCCTGTTGCAGGCACAGCGATCCGATGGGCTTGCGCTCGGGAGCCTCGGGGCCGAGCTGACCGTCGCCGGTGAAATCGTCCCAAAAAAGTAGAGGGCTGGTCCACCACTTGGCCTTGACCCAGCCGCGCAGGTAAGTGAGCTTGCCTTCCGGCTTAACCAGCGACACAGCGAAGGAGCCGGCCTGGGGATCGCTGGCGGCCATGGCGGCGTTGGTCATCAGGAGACCCTTCAGGTCGCCGGATTCGCGGTATTCGATGGCGCGCTGATCGCCCTTCCGAAGATAGACGGGATCGTGGTAGCCGGCATCGATGGGATTCTCGATGGACCAGGCGATGGACACGGTGGCCTGTTCGTGTCCGGGGTTGTGCACGCGATAGCGCAAGATCGCGACGGGCAGGCCGGAATCGTCGGCTTCGAGCGGGATGAAGGGGCTGAAGGCGTCGAGCGTGATGCTGACCGGCAAGCGCGAATCGTGGAAAGCGATCTGGGCCAGGGGAAATTCGCCGGTGAAAGTGGCGCCTTCCAGCCGGCTGAGGCCGGGCGCGTTCCGGGAGCCGAGGCCGTCGGGGCCTTCGTAGGGCGGCATGATGCGGGATTCGAGCACGTGCGCGACGGGCTTGCGGCTGCCGGCGCGGGCCCATACGGAGGCGAAGGCGTATTCGGGCGAGCGGCCTTTATCCGGCCGATTAAAGATTTCCCAGTCGCGGAGCTGGCCGCGTCCGCCGAGGCTGATGCTGCCCGCCCCGACGCCGCCCAGCGGGTAGGCCAGCATGGCGAGCTGGCGGCCGGTGTAGACGCGCGGGTAGCGCATGGAGGATCGCGGCAGCGTGACCGGTGCGACGGGCCGCGGCGCGGCAGGAGTTTTTTGGGCGGCATTCTGCGCGGCGGCGCCTACAGGGACTCCGGCGAGGGCCACGGTCTTCAGAAATCCGCGGCGTCCGGTGGTGTTTTCAGCCATTTGGGGCGACTGTAACACAAGGCGTTTGCCGCTGGCGGGCGAAGCCTGTGCTATCGCGGATAGGCTTCGTTGGCGCGCACGATGCGGATCTGGTGATCGGTGAACTGGCGATGCGCGCCGGGCAGGTCGATTTTTGGCATGTGGCATTCCGTGCAGTTCTGCCTGGCCACCGGACAGGTCTTCTGCTTGCCGGTGTGACAGGCCAGGCAGCGCGCGTCGTAGTGGGCCGCGCCGCGCACGATTTCCTCGTGCGGATTGTGGCAGGCGATGCAACTGATGCGGCCGTCGTCGGCATCGTAACACTTGCTGTTGGTCAGGCGGTAGGGCTGGAAGCGGACGTTGGCAACGTTGTGCGGACCGTTGGCGGCGATGTCCTCCCAGGTGCGGTGGCAGCGGCCGCAGAAGTCGGAAGTTTCTTCCGAGGTCATGCCGGCCAGGTGGGGCATAGCCGCGCCTTTGGCGTCGCCGGCCAGCACCCGTTCCATGTGATGGTCAGCTCCGGGATGGCAGTTCACGCAAAGGACGCCGGCTTTCAGTTGCTCCAGATGCGCGGTGTTGCCCTCCACGGCGCCGGTGCTGTGGCAGCCGAAACAGGCGATCACGTCCTGGTGGGTCATTTCCCGGCCGGCCGCTTGCGTCAGGTCTTTGGGAATGACGCCGGCCGCGCCAAAGGTCAGGTCCAGTCCGCCGGTGGCTTTGAAGTAACTGACACGGCTCTCGTAATAGAGGCCGCCGCGCTCGAAGACGTAGGTCTGGCCGGCTTCTCCCAGGCCGAAGGCCCAGCCGATCGGGACGGTGATGGTCGAAGTACCATCGGTGACGGAATAAAGGCTGCGATTGCCCTCGCGGGTGATGGTGTATTGGAACCTATCGAACTGAAAGGTGAGGTGGGGGTGCTCGCGAAGGATGGTGCAGTTCTCAACCAGTTCCAGCGCGTGGCCCATCGACGTGGCGGGTTGGGTCGCGGCCTCCTTTCGGTGACAGGTGGCGCAAGTACCGCCGGGAGTCTTGGCGGCCCAGACTTGCAGACAGGCGACGGCCAATAATACCGGAGTGCGCAGCATTCCCTCTGAAGATCTCTTGGTTTTATGTTATTCCAAATTGGGATGGCGCATTGAGACCGCGGCGTCAGTTGGCTTCGATTTTCACGTCGGTTTGCGAGACCGCCTGGGTATCGCCCTGGTGGGCGGCCGCGCGGACCTCGTAGGTCCCCGGCGGAATGGCGGCGGCCGGGATCGTCATGACATACGGAATGCGCCCCTGCGCGTCGGCGTCCGGCAACGGCATGGGCACCTTGGTCAGGCTCTTGCCGTTTTGCAGGAACTCGATCTCGACGGTGGGCTTGGCGGCGATAGCCGGATCTTTGTAGACCACAAAAAAGAGCCGCAAATTGGAGTTCGGCGCGCGCGCCACGCTGTTGTTCAACGTAGGCGTGATCAGGCCGCCCTGGAATTGAAAGGGCTCGTTGGGATCGAGATGCTTGGCGTCCGGAGTATAGGACCGGACCGAAGCGAGCGAGGAGATGCCCACTCCCTTCGCGTTCGGTTCGATCGCGAACTTGCTGCGCTCGACGCCGACCTTGCCGCTCTCGCGATCGAGGACCACGGTTTCCAGGCTGTAGTCCCCGGGCGCCAGCGACAGCGGCAGTTTCTCCACGAAGTTGCCAAGCTTCAACTGTTCGGCGGTCACGTGGAAGGAGCGGTCGCGGGTCAACCGGGGCGCTACCACTTCGCCCTTTGCATCCTTCACCAGCGCACCCAGCGAAAAATGCACATCGAAGCCGTTCTGGGCCGCGTTGGGCTTGGCCTGCAGGCCGTGGAGCGGCACTTCCAGCAGGATGGAAAGATCCCGGTCCGCGGCTCCCGGTTTTTCCAGGAAGGCGGTGGAGCGGAATTCCACATCGTGTGCGGCCTGCGCCTCGGAGATGGCTTTGAGCAGGGGCACCTCGAAGGCCTGGAGTCCTTCCGCGCGGGCCTCGGGCGGCAGGGCAAAATAGCCGTTGCGGGCCAGCAGTACAACGTTTTTGCGCTCCGTCTCCACCTTCAGCCTGCGGAAAGCGCCGTCATAGTTCTCGATGTGGGGATTATAGGTCAGTTCGTAGTAGCTGGCGATCTCCTCGTTGACGTGGTGCAGGGGCGTACGCAGATCGTTGCTATCGCCGATCAGGAAACCGCCGGTGGCCTCCGCCAGGTCGCGTATGGGAAGCTGGACATTGGCGAATGCGGAGCTCTGCGCGTTATCGGAAGCCTTCATGTCTTCGGTGGTGACCACGCGCCGCTGGTCGTTGGCGGCAACGCCGCTGGTGGCATTGAGGCCGCTGCCGGCGCTGGCGGCGGCGCGCAACTGGTCGGCGGCGTCCGCATTCAGCGATCCGGTCATCACGCCGCGGACGTCCACCGAGTAGAAAGTGACGTTGGCGCGGTTGGCCATGCTGGTCAGGTTCTTGGTCAGCAGGTCCAGATCCGGCGAAGAAGCCAGCCCGGTCGTAAAGTAGAGCACGGACTTGCGTCCGGGCATGGTCTGCAGACCTTGCACCAGGGATTGCAGGGCCGTAAGCGATCCGCGCGCATCCATGTTGGCTATGGCCGCATCCATGTGCAGCATATTGAGCATCACCATGGCCAGTCTGGCCTGTACGGCGGCCGCGCCCGCCCCTGCGCCGGCCGGCATCGGCTGGCCCGCCGTCTGGGTCGCCTGCGTCACGGTCTGGGTCTGATCGCCGGTATTCACCGAGGCATTGTTCAGATAGCGTTTCAGGTCCGTCTTGATGCGGTCGGAATCGGCTAGCAGGTGCTCCGCCGAAAGGGCACCGGTGGCTTTGCCGATGGCTTTTTCGAGCGCATCCTTGTCGCTGGTAAACTGCTGTAGCACCATCAGTCGCGTGTTGATTACGACCACCGAATAAAAGACATTGGCGCCCTGCTCGCCGTGGATCAGGTCGAGTGCCGCGGTGCGCGCGATTTTGCGCTGGTCCACTTCGTCAATGGATTCGAAGGCCAGGGTCACCAGGCGCAACTGGCGGAGAGGGTCCAGCTTAGTGACGCTGCCGCCCTGAGAGATCGCCTCGGCGCCCTGCACCAGGCGAAAGCTGGTGAACTGCTGCCTGGCGCCGTTATCGAAGACGGCCAGATCCGCCGGCGTCAGATCGGTGACCGGCTTGCCCTTCTTGTCGTGGGCGACAAAATCCAGGACGACTTCATCGACCGTGGACTTGACAACGGGTGTTTGCGGCGTGGAGGCCGGCGCGGCGGACTGCTGTGCCAAAGCCGGTACGGCGGCCAAAGCCACGGCGAGCGAGCAGAGAAGAGTCCTCATCGTGATAAACCGGTCCCATTATAATTTACGGCGCGGGCGCCCGCTGCGTGAGGGTGTGGCATTCTTGGCGACGCGCAGTTTCCAGGCGGTACGCAGCGCGCCTTCGAGCACATCCGCGGTAGCCGCGGCCAGGCGAATGTGAGTCATTCCCATACGGCCCCATCCGCCGGCGATGGGCAGGAAAACCTGCGGCGCCTCGCCGACGAACATGGCCTGCTGCGCGGGCGTCAACATCAGGTTGCCGTAGCCCTGCTTCTGGGAGGCCAGTGTAGCGAAGATACGGCCGCCGACGCGAAAGTCGGGCGATCCCATGTGGGAGCCTTCTTCGGCGCCAGGCAGGCTCAGGGCGATCCGGCGGAAATCATCAGCATCCATAGTAGTGAGTATGACTGGTCCGGCAGTCCGGCGGCACAGCGGTCCACACGCGCGGTAACTCGCGCGCAGAGTAGACTGGTATCTGCATGTCCGACTCCCCGGCAATCGCCGTACACGGCTTGCGCAAAGTCTACGGCGATAAGGCCGCAGTGGACGGTCTCGATCTGACTGTCCCCCGCGGCTGTTTCTTCGGCTTCCTGGGACCCAACGGTGCAGGCAAGTCCACCACCATCCGCATGCTGACGGGACTGGTTCCACCCACCGGCGGCGCGATCGAACTGCTGGGCATGCGACTGCCGGAACAGGAACTCGCCATCAAGGGCCGCATCGGACTGGTGCCTGACGAATCCCTGTTGTTCGACCGGCTCACCGGCGGCGAGTTTCTGGAGTTCGTGGGCCGCATGTACGGGCTTCCCCGCGCGGTGGCCCTGGAACGGGCTGCGTCGCTGTTGGGCTTGTTCGAATTGCGCGAGAGCCGCAAGCTGATCGCGGAATACTCGAAAGGCATGCGCAAACGGGTGGCGATGGCGGCTTCGTTGATCCACCATCCGGACCTGTTCCTGATGGACGAGCCTTTCGAGGGCGTGGACGCGGTAGGCGCGCGGCTGATGAAGGACATCCTTCTCGACCAGGTGCGCCGCGGCGCCACCATCTTCCTGACTTCGCACGTGCTGGAAGTCGTCGAGCGGCTGTGCGACCGGGTGGCCATCATCGACAAGGGCCGCATCGTACACGAAGGCGATATGAACGATCTGCGCGCCGGAACGGAGTCCCTGGAGGACGTTTTCGTGCGGGTGGTGGGCGCGGAGCGTGAATTCCACGAGTTGGAGTGGCTGCGTTGATCCCTGCCATTCTGCGCGCGCAATGGCTGAGCATGCGCTTTTCGCGCCTGGGTAGCGGCCGGCGCGGCGCCGTGCTTGCAATCGTTTTTGCAGCGTTCTGGTACGGCATCTGGAGTCTGCTGGCGGTGGTGACGGAGTTCTTCGCCGCGAGCCTGCCGCGCTGGTACATCGAAACATGGCTGCCGGTCGGTCTGCTGGCCGTCTTTCTCTACTGGCAGTTGATGCCCATGGCCTCGGCCAGCATGGGCGCATCGCTCGACTTGCGCAAGATGCTGGTCTATCCGGTTCCGCGCGGGTCGTTGTTCCTGGTGGAGGTCCTGCTGCGCGTCACCACCTGTGGGGAACTGCTTCTGGTGCTGACGGGCCTGGGCGTGGGCCTGTTGCGCAATCCGGCCTTAGGCGGCTGGCCGGCCGTGTCGCGCGTCACCCTGGCCATCGTGATTTTCGCGGCGTTCAACCTGTTTCTGGCGGCGGGGCTGCGCAACCTGATCGAGCGCCTGCTCAACCGCCGCGGCATCCGTGAACTGCTGGCCCTGGTGATGATGCTGGTGGCGGTTTTGCCGCGTCTGCTGCTGGTTACGGGAGCGCCTTTCCACCGCTTCGAGCCGCTGCTGCCGGCGGCCCGGAACGCCATCTGGCCGTGGACCGACGCGGCGCGCTGGCTGCTCATGGGCTTTCCAGCGGGTGGATCCCTGGTGCTTTGGACTGCCGCGGCGTGGGTGTTCGGTCAGTGGCAATTCACCCGCAGCCTGAAGTTCGACATTGAGGCCGCCCAGGCAGACCTGACACCCGCCAAAGAACGGACTTGGACCGCTGGGCTTTACCGCCTGCCGTCGCTGGTGCTTCCCGATCCGCTGGCCGCCATGGTGGAAAAGGAACTGCGCTCGCTGGCCCGCACACCTCGGTTCCGGCTGGTGTTTGTCATGGGCTTCTCCTTCGGCCTGATCGTATGGCTGCCGATGACGCTCCGCCGCGGCCGCCATTCCGGTGTCTCGGACTATTTCCTGACGCTGGTCTCGATGTATGCCCTGACGCTGCTGGGCCAAGTGACTTATTGGAACGCGTTCGGCTTCGACCGGGCGGCCGCCCAGATCTATTTCCTGGCGCCAGTCTCCTTGCGGCGGGTGCTGGCCGGGAAGAACGTGGCCGCGGCTATTTTCATCTTCCTGGAGATCGCCGCCGTGTCCCTGGTCTGCGCGGTGCTGCCCCTGGGAATCCCGCCGGCCAAGATCGGCGAGGCGTTCCTGGTGACGGCCATTGCCACCCTGTATCTGGTGGGAATCGGCAATCTGGGTTCGGTGACCTATCCGCGAGCCATGAACGTGCACCGGGTGTCGGCGGGCGGCGCGCGCGGACGCGCCCAGGGGCTCGTGTTTATCTTCTACCCGGTGGCCCTGTTACCGATCTTTCTGGCCTACCTGGCCCGCTATGCGTTCCACAGCCAGGCGGCGTTCTACGCCGCGCTGACGGGCGCGGCCGCCCTGGGCATGGCGATCTACTACATGGCCACCGAATCGGCGGTCTCGGCGGCCCGCACGCAACGCGAAGCCATCATTGGGCAGCTATCCCGGGGCGAAGGTCCGATGGTCACGGAGTGAGCCGCGGGACAGGCGGTGACGCCTGTCGCCGGACAGGTTCCGCCCGCCATCGCGGGCCGGCTGAACGTTACACCTGGAGGGTAAATGCGGCGCCGGGGTTGAGGTGCGGCCGCGGCTTAAGGCATTCCCACATCCTCACTCAACCGCACCACCCGGAGCCTTCTGTTACAATACATACCAACAAGCGTAAGGAGAGGGAAATTGATATTTTCTATCCCTCCCATTCACGTTAGGCGCTAGCGGCAAGCGCAAAATGGACTTCGACCAACTACATACGTTTCTCGAAATCGTCAGGCTGAAGAGCTTTTCCAAAGCCGCGCAGACCTGCTACCGGACGCAGCCTGCCATCAGCGCGCAGGTCCGCCAGTTGGAGCAGGAACTGAATACCGCGTTGTTCGAGCGCTTCGGCAGCCGCATCTCGCTGACCACCGCCGGAAAGATCTTCGCCGATTACGCCGCCCAAATGCTGGATCTGCGGCGGCGGGCCCAGGATAATATCAACGAACTGGAGCGCAACCCCCGCGGCGAACTGGTGATCGCGGCCAACGAGGCCACCTGCATCTACGTGCTGCCGCGCGTCTTTTCCCAGTACAAGCACTTGTTTCCGGCGGTCCAGCTTCAGGTGGACCGCTCGTACGGGGCACGGGTGATGGAAGCCGTGCTCGAAAACATCGCCGATTTCGGACTGACGCAATTGCCCGTCGAAGAGAAGCGCCTGCAGGTCGTGGACATCCACAAGGACGAAATCCGCCTGATCGTCCCCACGCGTCATCCGCTGGCCGAGCGCAAAGGCGTGTATGCCACGGACATGGTCGAGTATCCTCTGCTGCTGCCGAAATCGGGAACCACGCGCGCCCGGCTGAACGCCTGGCTGGAATTGGTGGAAGACGATCTGCACGTGTCCATGGAGCTGGATTCGACCGAGATGATGAAGCGGTTCGTCATGGCGGGGCTGGGGATTTCGTTCCTGGCGGCATCGAATTGCCGCGAAGAGATGGCTGCTGGAAAACTGCGTGCGATCCCGCTGGCGCCCGAGCCGATGGTCCGCCGGTTGGGGCTGATCTACCGCAAGGACAAAGCGCTCTCCAAGGCCGCCCTCGGATTCATTCAGGTGGTGCTGGACAACCTGGGCGACCAGCAGACCGACCGCGACAAACGGCCGAAGGTGATGGTGGGATAATGCGATGATGCGGTGCGGCGCCTGTGGCAGAGAGTTCGATCCAAAAGGCGGCCGGACGTGTCCCTTTTGCGGCGCGCCGCGCCTGACCCGGGCCCGCTCGGGCGTGATGAAGAGCGCGACCATACTAATCTCGGCGGGAGAGACGGAGGCGGTTTACCGGTCGGTCAAACAGGTTCCCGAGTCACTGCGGCGCAAACTGCTGAAGTCCACCAACGGGTTGAACTCTGCGACGATTCTGATCGCTGACCGGCGCGGACGGGAGGAGATCGCGCGCGCCATTCAGAACCTGCCGTCCAGCCTCCAGCGCCGGTTTCTGAAGCCGTTCGTGGAGGAACCGCGGAACGCGCCGGCTTGGCTCGACCGGCCGGCGGTGAAGGCGGGCATCGCCTGGCTGCTGGGGGCGGGTAGCGTGTTGCTGATCTGGTTCGTGTTCACGCACAAGTGGTCGTAAGATGCAGGTCGTCCGTGCGTTTGTCGACGCCATCAACCGGCGTAGCCCTGACGAGATTGCCGGCCTGATGACCGAGGACCACGTCTTCATCGACTCGCTGGGAAGTCGCGTCACCGGCCGCGAAGCCATGAAGAAAGGATGGGAGGCTTACTTCCGCATCGTTCCGGATTACTCGATCACTGTTGAAGAAACCTTCACCAACGGCGCTGTATGCGCCATGCTCGGGACGGCGCAAGGGAGTTTTTCGGGGAAGGGGTGGCAGACGCCGGCAGCCTGGCGTGCCGTGGTGCGGGACTCGCTGATTTCGGAGTGGCGGGTCTATGCGGACAACGAGCCCATCCGCGAGCTCATGCGCAAGGCGGGTTGACCGACCAATTCCCGGAACGGCGGGCCTTGATGGCCGCGAAATCCAATCGCGCCAGGCTGTCGCGGTTCTCCGGCAGGGTGAGCTCCCACAGGGGGAAAAAGTCCGGCCCGATATCCAGGCCCTCCTGATACCCGCGCGGTCCAAACACGATCTCGTGGCAAGCTTCCAGCCCCAGCTTGCATAGATCTTCGGCCAACTGAACAGGGTCGTCGATTTGGATCACTCGCGGGCTCCTTCTACTTATCAGTAGATACCAGGTTCGGCCGGGAGCCAAACTCACTGGGACAAACCGGACGAGTGGTCCGAATCGGACTAGGCTTCCGCGCCGTGCAACGCCGCTTCGGCCCACTGCACCCAGAGCCGCCCGGCGTACAGCAGGGCACTGGCTTCCACCCCGATCCAGTCAAACAAAGACAGGGGCGAGTTGGTCCAGCGTGCCAAAAACTGCCGCGCCAGGGCCAGATCCATGCGCATATTGGGCGCCGCAATGTCGTGCAGAATACCATCCAGCATGAAGAGGACTTTTCGGAACATCATCAGGCCCGAAGGAAAGCGCACGCCTGCGAGGGCGATGCGATCGAGCAGGCGCATGGCGTCCACGCTGCCGGGCAGCCGCCGGATCGGCAATTCGCCGATGAAGCGATTCACGTGGTCGCGAATGAAACCGGTGCTGGCCGGGTCGAGGGGCCGGTCGAGCGCCAACGCCTCGATTTCGCCACAGAGGCCGACCGGATCACGCAAACCGAGCATGAGCGCCATCAGGGCCACGTGCCGGCGCTGGTCGCGCGTCAGCGACTCGGTAAGCGCCCAATCCAGCAGCACTAACTGCCCGGTGCGTGCGTCGTAGAGGAGATTGCCGGCATGGGGATCGGCGTGGAAGATACTGCGGCCGGCGCGGGCAAATAGCGGAACGCCCACCAGGGCTTCGATCAACTGCTCGGCGGCGCCGCGCCGCTGCCGGGGAGACGCATCCGCGAGCGCGTCAGTCACCTTGACGCCGTTCTCTTCGCTGAGCGCGGTAATCGTCGGAGTGGAAAGCGGGCGGAACAGCCGGGGCACGCGCACGCCGCGTAGCGAGCGGTATGCCTTGGCGGCTTCGGCCAGCGTGGCTTGCTCGCGCACAAAGTCGACTTCGTGCTCCAGCAGAGCGCGCACTTCCATAATCGTGTCCGGGAGCGCGCGGCCATATTCCGGATGCGTTTCGGCCAGGGAGTGCGCCAGTTGCTGGAGCAACTCCAGATCCTCGGTAAAGCAGGCGGACACATAAGGCTTCAAAACCTTGAACACGCCGCGTTCCCGCCGCTGCGTCTCCGGATTGCGCCAGCTAAAGCCCATGACGGCACTGACGCTGGCCTCGGCGATCAATTCCGGGTCGATCTCGACCGCATAGGCCGCCAGGCGCCGCCCGAGTTGCTTCTGAATCACGGCGCGAATCTGGGAGGGGGTCACGTCGGCGATGCCGTTTTCGAGCTCCGAAAGCGCGCGGCGCAGCGACGGATGGAAGTGCCGGTTGCGGGCCAGCACCTGCCCGATCTTCTGCAGCCCGGGGACCCTGGCGATCAGGCGAAGCAGGCGCTGCTCGGGGGTGGTCGAGTGCGGCAGTTCGGCCTGCTCCACCAGCTTGGGCGCCAGGCGCGCGGCGGAGAGATGCGTGATCATGAAGAGCATCGAGTCGCGCACCAGGGGCCGCCAGGCGGCGTAGATCTCCGGTACGACGGTCTCGGCGGGCAGGGTGGCGACCACCCACCGGCCGAGTTCTTGGCGCAGCATCGGGCCGGCCGGCGTCCGCAGCGCTGCCTTGGCCGCGGCGATCCGCGCCGGAGTGGAGGTGTGACTCGCGAGAAAGGAGGCCAGCAGAGAGAGGTTCATGTCTATTCAATCCATCCGCCGCCCAGCACCAGGCTGCCATCGTAAAACACGGCTGCCTGGCCGGGGGTCACGGCGCGTTGCGGCGCGTCAAAGTGAACTTCGACACGTCCGGGATCGGCCGTGGGATAGAGCGTCGCCGAGGCCGCCGCGTGCTTGTTGCGGATCTTCACCGCGGCACGCGCCGGCGCCGGCAGCCCGGCGACCGAGACCCAGTTGACCTCGCGCGCGATCAGGCCGGCGCGCAGAAGATCCTCATTGCGCCCCACGGTCACCTGTTGCGACTGTGGGTTGGTGGCGATTACGTAAAGCGGCTCGCCGGTGGCGACGCCCAGCCCCTTGCGCTGGCCGACCGTGAAGTGATGCACTCCGTCGTGCTCGCCCAGCGTACGGCCGTCGGTGGTCACGATCTGCCCCGCGGTGCGCGCTGCCGCCACGCCCTTGTCGCGCAGGTACGCGTCCATAAATGCGGCATAATCGCCGTTCGGCACGAAGCAGATTTCGAAGCTTTCGTCCTTGTCAGCTACAGTCAGATCCATCTCGCGCGCGAGCTGGCGCACGTCGGACTTGCGCATTTCCCCCAGCGGAAACAGGCTGCGCGCCAGTTGCGCCTGGGTCAATCCGAAGAGGAAATAAGTCTGGTCCTTGGTCTCATCCACGGCTTTGCGCAATTGATAGCGGCCGGAAGCGGCGTGCCAGGCGATGCGGGCGTAATGCCCGGTGGCGATGTGGCGGGCGCCCACGGAGTCGGCCATCTCCAGGAACTGATCGAACTTGATGAAGTTATTGCACAGCGTACACGGGATGGGCGTGCGCCCGGCCAGATACTCGCTCACGAACGGCGCGATCACGCGCTGCTCGAACTGGCGCTCGAAATTCACGACGTAGTACGGGATGCCGATCTGTTCGGCGACCCGCCGGGCATCGTAGACGTCGTCGAGCGAACAGCAGCGGCCGGTCGCGCCTGCGGAAGAAAGCTCGGGAAAGCGGCGCTGATTCCATAACTGCATGGTCAGGCCGACTACGCGCTCGCCGCGGCGAACGAGCATGGCCGCCACGGTGGAACTATCGACGCCGCCGCTCATAGCCACGGCAATGGGCGCGCCGTTCATACGGTCACCGGAGAGAGCTTGCGCAGGTGGGCGACCGACGCCACCAGCGCCTCGACCAGCGCATCCACCTGCTCGACGGTGTTGCTGCGGCCGAGCGAAAAGCGAATGCTGGCGCGAGCACGGTCCGCCGTCAATCCGATCGCGGTCAGCACGTGCGAAGGATGGACCGCCCCGCTCGAACAGGCCGCTCCGCTGGACACCGCGAAGCCGCGCAGGTCGAGCGCGATCACCAGCGCCTCGCCTTCCAGGCCATCGAAATGGATGTTCGTGGTGTTGGGAGTGCGCGCCGCGCGATGGCCATTCACGCCGGTGTGAGGAATCCGCTCGAGAATGGCGTTTTCCAGGCGGTCGCGCAGGCCCGCCAAACGCGCCGACTCTTCCGCCAGGTCCGCGCCGGCCCTCTCGGCCGCGCAGCCCAGAGCCGCCGCTCCCGGCACGTTCTCGGTCCCGGCGCGGCGCTCCCGCTCGTGATGCCCGCCATAGGTAATGGCACCTAGCCGGGTTCCCGGCCGCACATACAGCGCCCCGATTCCCTTGGGCGCATAAATCTTGTGACCGCTCAAGCTGTAGAGGTCCATACCCAGGGCGCTCACATCCACCGGAATCTTGCCCAGCGCCTGGACTCCATCGGTATGCATGTACGCGCCCGCTTCGCGCGCGATGGCGGCAATCTCGGCGATGGGCTGCACCGTCCCCAGTTCGTTATTGGCGTGCATCACAGAAATCAGGACAGTGTCCGGACGCAGTGCGCGGCGGATCTCTTCCGGATCGACGATGCCGTCCGCGCCCACCGGCACATAGGTTACGGCCGCGCCCTCGCGCTCCAGTTGCGCGCAGCTTCCCAGAACCGCGGGGTGCTCGAGCGCGGTGGTGATCACGTGGCGCGGCGCCCGTGCCGCGTTCCGCACCACACCCAGCAGCGCCAGGTTATCGGCCTCGGTGCCTCCACTGGTAAACACGATCTCGCGCGGCGGGCATCCCGCCAGAGAGGCTACCTGCCGCCGCGCCGCCTCCAGGCGCTGCTTGGCCGCCTGCCCGAAATGATGGATGCTGGACGCGTTACCATACACTTGACCCATACACGCTGCCGCGGCCTCCAGCGCGGGCGCCGACACCGGTGTGGTGGCGTTGTGATCGAAGTAGAAATGCTGCACTTCTTACTATTCTAACAATGCCGGTTCCACTGATTACGTTAACGACCGATTTCGGCCTGTCCGATCATTACGTGGGCACGATGAAAGGCGTGATCCTGTCGATCTGTCCGCGGGCGCGCATCGTGGATATCAGCCACGGTATCGGCGCCTATGAGATCGCCGAGGGAGCCTTCACGCTGGCGCAGGCCTACCGTTACTTTCCGCGCCGCACGGTGCATGTGGTGGTGGTCGATCCCGGCGTCGGTACCGCGCGCCGTCCCATTCTGGTGGAGGCGGCGAAGCAGTACTTCGTGGCGCCCGATAACGGCGTGCTCTCCATGATCTGCGCGCGAGAGAAACATAAAGCCCGGGCGATCACCAACGAACGTTACTTCTTGAAGCCGGTGAGCCAGACGTTCCACGGGCGGGACATCTTCGCGCCAGTGGGGGCGCACTTGGCCGCCGGCGTGGCGCCCGCGCGGTTCGGAAAACTGATCGCGGACCATTTGCGGCAGGATTTCGACAAGCCGGTACGCACCGGACGACGGGCCTGGACCGGCGCGGTGCTCAAGGTGGATCGCTTCGGCAATATGGTCACCAATTTTTCGGCGGCGGAGTTTCCGGATCTGGACCTGCGCGCCTTTGAAATGGCAGCCGGACCGAGGCGGATCAGCGCCACCGCGCGGCACTACGCGGCGTACGGACCCGGCGAGCCGTTTCTAATCGTGGGCAGCGCGGGCTACTACGAGATCTCGGTGAGCCAGGGTTCGGCGGCGAAACTGCTCGGATGCGCCGCCGGCGCACCCCTGGAGCTGACGCTTTTCTAGCGTTCCGGCTTTCCGGCAAGTTGATAAAGGCTCAGCCCCCCGGCGAGTCATGCTGGCCGGTGCCGGCTTCGTCTTCCACTTTGGTGCCGCGGTAGTCGATGCGCTGGGGCAGCGCGGCGCGCATGTTGACCTGGTCCTCGGTGGCTCCCCAGTGCGACGGGCCCGCGCCGGAGCGCGTACGGGCCGACGCCGCATGCGGCCTGGTGGCATCGTCCAGAAGGCTTTTGAGCACGTCGTCGAGGGGTGCAGCCGCGGGTTCCAGGTCCGGACGGTCCAGAATGCGGCAATACTCAGAAGGAGTAAACGCCTGCAACGTCACTCCATCGCCTTCCTGCCAGGCGGCCACGCGGCAGGGCAGGAAGCCGGCGAACCGGATATCGGCCTCCAAAAGTGCCGTATAACATTTCGCATGATACAGGGTGAAAACCAAGGCCTCGCGTTGCGGCTGGCCCAAGTGGCTGACGACCGTCAGGCTGGCACCGTGACGGTGCGCCGCCGATCTGACCGCGGACTCGATCTGGTCCCAGCCGACCGTAGAGCGCATCTGAAGCATAGGCGACCTCTGCGACTACGATACTAACATCACTCGGACGCGGCCAGCAGCCGGTTGTAGACCTCCCGGGCGTGATCGTACGCCGCGCGCGCGTCGCCCAGTTCCGCGACGCGAATCCGCGGGGCTTTCTGGGTCCAGCACTGATTCACCGCAGCCAGGCACCACTCGACGCTACGGCGCAAGGGGCGCATCGGCTGGCCGGCCACAGTGACGAAGATGGGATTAGTGTGCGCGGAAGGCAGGATGCGGGCCGCGATCCAGCCGCTACGGGCGATCGGCACATCGAAGGCCACCTCGCGCACCGGGCCGTCGGCCAGTACGTTGCGGCGCGCCACGGGTTCGCCGTCCACCACGATTTCCACGGGCACCTCGCGCGTATCGCCCACCCGCGCCCGCTCCACGTCCCAATACGGCTTCTCGTCGTATCGCTTGCCGCGGATGGAGGCATCCGGCAGCGGATCCAGCAGGGCGGAAACTTTCAGTTGCACGCGTACGGTCGCGGGAGCCGAAAGCGATACTTCACTGCCGCGGGTGCCGACCGCCGTGCCATTGACCGCAAAATCCATGAGGTGACTCTTGCCATCCGAGACATAACTGCGGCCCGCCTTCAGCGCCGCCAGCCAATTGGCGTAAGTCAGGCTATCGAGCCGGGTGTAGGAGCGTCCGATGCCCACCCGCTGATCGTAGATACAGGGGAAATCGGTCTCGCCCGCGATGCGCGTTCGAAAGCCGGCGTTGAGCGTCTGATACCAGATATTCAGCTCCCACACGTACGGCGTATCCACGGCCGAGATGAAATCGACCAGGCCCGGCTGGGTGACATCCACGATGTATTCGTTGGCGCCGATGCCGTCGAAGCCCGGCATCTCGTAGTTCGGCAAGTCGCTGCTGGTCACCTCCAGTCCCCATCCGGAGTGCGCAAAGCCGACCACGGCGCCCTGCGACTTGGCCCAGCGCAGGACGGGCAAGTCCCACGTAGGCCAGTCCTCGATGCGCTTGGCGCCCGGATAATCCTGCTCCTTGAGGCCCAGCAAGACCAGGTGGCCGGCATGGCTCGACGGAAAGCCGGAGACTTCCAGGTCGTAATGCATCAGTTCGTCCGACTTCGATAACGGATCGTCGTGGCCGGAGAAAAACTGCTTCTGGTAGTAGTAATCCGGTCCCCAAGTGAGGACCGCGCCGATGTTCAGACTCTCGCCGGCGATCTGGCGGATCATATCCCGCGGCAGTACGCCCTCGGTGGGATTCTGATAATGCGAGCAGCCGGCCGCGTGTACGTGATGATCGCCCGAATACCATCCATATTGGGCGGGATCGATCCAGCGATCCAACTGGAACGACAGTTCCGCGGGACCTTGGCTGCTGACGGCGAACTCCTTGGTATGGACGCGATACTCCGGACCGCCGGAATAGGTAATGGTGTAGTAGCCTTCGGGCAGGCTGACGGTTTCGCCGTCGGCGCGATAGATCTGCGGCTGGAAGAAGAAATCCGGGGCCAGCCGTTTCGAAGGGTTGGGGTACAGACGGCGGAGACGGTCGCGGATCACCAAGGATGCGGTTGCGGGACGGCCCTTCTCGTCGCGTACGTGGAGCTTGATGGTGTGCGCCGGGAGCGCCGTGAAGACCACCGGAATGTCATTGCGAAAGCCGATATCCTGGCTGCCTTGTCCGACGTTGAAACCGATCTCGGCGGAACGCTGTCCGCGGTCGCGGCTGTAGATTTCGAGAATGCGGTATTCCAGCCCGAAGCCGGAAAGCCGGCGCGCCATGGGCGGCTTGTCGTACATGGACATATCCGCCCAGCGATCGGCGACATCCCGCGGCGTCAGTTGCAATTTCGGCTGCGGATCGCCGGTGGATTGAATATAGACATCGCCGCTGTTGGGACTCACCAGGCGCAGCGGCGCGGTTACATTTGCGCGGTTGATCACCTTGACCAAAAACAGGCGCGTTCCGCCTTCGACCAACTCGGGCTTCGCCGGACCGGGATCGACCTTCACGCGGCTTTCGGCGTTGATATCCACGATCGCCAGGGCGTATCGGTCGAGGATCTTTTCGATGCCGCCCGCGGCCGCCGCTTCCGCCGGATCAGCGATGGCCCGGTTGATCGCGGCCTGATCCGCGGGCGGGAAGGGTTGGCCCAGGTAGTTCATGGCATCTTCCAGACGGCGAACCTGCTGCGCCAGGGGCTGCAGCGGCACGCTTTGGGCGGCTGCGCAGGATGCGCAGGCCAGAAGGATGAAGGCTTTGCCGACTCGCGGTGACATCGGCGGCCAATCAGAGCTTCGGCGCGTAGTAACCTTTGCGGCAGCGGACCACAAGGTCGTGGCGGCCCTTGACCCTCAATTGCACCGTGTGATACATGCCGTCCGTCTTTAGCGGTTCGGGCCGGTAGAAAACGTTGTACTGATGCCGCAGTTCATTGGCAATGTTTTCGAAGGATTGATCCAGGTCCTCCACTTTGAACGGAAAGAAGGCCTGCCCGCCGGTCTCCGACGTCAAGTACTTCAGGACTTTGTCGCCTTCGGTTTCGACGCGCATGATATTCGTCGAAATGGCGTAAATCACCACGTCGGCCTTTTGGGCCATCTCCAGCGCCTGGTCGCGCGAAACCTGGCTCTGGTTGTCATCGCCGTCGCTCACCAGTACGATCGCGCGGCGGAACTTATGCCGCGGCTGGTCCTTGGACAGCTTGTCGCGGCAGGCGAAATAAATCGCATCGTACATCGCCGTACCGCCGCCCGGACGCAAGCTGCGAATGGCGGACTCCAACTTGTCGGTATCGTCGATCAGGTCCGCGACCAGGTCGGTGGAAGTATCGAAGCTGACCACCATGGCCTTGTCATGGCCGCGGTGCACCACGCTGCGGATGAACGACACGGCGGCTTCCTGCTCGAATTTGAAGCGATCGCGGATACTGTTGCTGGTATCGATCAGGATACCCAGGCGCAACGGCAGATCGGTCTCGGCCGTGAATTCGGCAATGGTCTGCGGCTTCTTGTTTTCGAACACCTGGAAGTCGTCTTTGGTCAGGTCGGTGACGAAGCGGCCCTTCCTGTCGGTCACGGTGAACAGCATGTTGACGCGGGTGACGTCCAGGATGATGCGGGTTTCCGTGTCGGTGACCACGGAGTCGTCAGGCTTTTGCGCCACGGGTGGCGCCTGTTGGCCGTAGGCGGCGGCCGCGAAGGCCGCCACAAGCAGGGAAAGCAGGACTTTCATTTGAGATTAATTATAACTGTTCCATCCAGGTCTTCAGGTCCTCCGGCAGGGGGGACTCGATCTCCAGCGGCGCGCCGGTGGCCGGGTGACGGAATCGGATGCGTTGCGCGTGCAGGAAGAAGCGGGCCGGGCTGGCGGTTGCGGCTCCCCGCGGCGCACCATAAAGCCGGTCGCCGGCCACCGGATGGCCGATGCTGGCCAGGTGCACGCGGATCTGGTGCGTGCGGCCGGTGCCGATGCGCACCTCCAGCAGCGTGAAGCCGTCGAACCGGCGCAGGACGCGATATTCGCTCCAGGCGGCGCGGCCGTGCCCCAGGCGCGCCGTCATGCGGGCGCGATGGCGGGGGTCGCGGGCGATGGGCTTCTCGATGCGGCCTTGCTCCGCGCGAACGCTGCCGTGGACCAGCGCCAGGTAGATTTTCTCCACCCTACGCCCCGCGAACTGGGCAGCCAGGGCGCGGTGAGCGGCGTCACTTTTAGCCACCAGGATCACCCCGCTGGTAAAGCGGTCCAGGCGATGGACGATGCCAGGGCGCAGTTCCCCGCCTACGCCGGAGAGCGATTCGAATCGCCCCAGCAGCGCGTTGACCAGCGTTCCCGCGTGTATGCCGGCGCCGGCGTGGACCACCATGCCGGCGGGCTTGTCGATAGCCACGAAAGCTTCGTCCTCGTAGAGCACACGCAGCGGGATGGCTTCGGCGACGGCATGCAACGGCGGCGGAGCGCCGGGATCGAGGTCGATCTGGTCGCCTTCGCGCAACGCCTGGGAGGGGCGCTGCGGCCTGCCGTTCACCAGCACGCGCCCCTGCTTGATCCACTCCTGCAGCCGGGACCGGCTGAACTCCGGGAATTGGCCGTGCAGCGCCTGGTCCAGGCGCTTGCCGGCATGTTGTCGGGCGGCGGTAAACTGCACCGGAATCCAGTCTAGCTGATACGCGGGCAGCTTAAGGCGCGCGGCGGCGCATCGATGCAGTGAACGGTATCAGCCGCGGCACGGTGCGCCGGTAGGCCTCGAACTGCTCGCCGAATTGCGCGGCCAGCAATGCCTCCTCCACTCGCATACGGATTTCGGTCCCGATGAGAAATACGGCCGCACCGCCGAGGAACAGATACCAGGGAGCCACCACGACTCCGGTTCCCAACAGCAGGCACAGCATCGAAGTGTAGATCGGATGGCGCACCAGCCCGTAGGGCCCGGACCGCACCAGCTCATGCTGCGGGCCGAGCGCGGCGTCCACCCGAAGCTGCCGGCCGAGAGCCCGCGCCGCGGTCCATGAAATTACGCATGCGGTGGCGATGAGGACGGCGGCCAGCGCGTCCCGCCCGGCAAGTGTCGCGCGGGTCCAGAACGATCCCTGCCAGAGCAGCGTGTATCCGACGCACTCCAGGAGCACGCCCCAGCGGGCCCGGCGATCCAACCTGAGCGCGCTCCTACCGTGGAATCCGGCCAGCGGAAATGGCAGCGCCCAGAGAATCGTGCCGCCGATCACCAGGACGTATTCATAGGCTCGCACGACCGCCGAATCACTCCAGGCCCGCGGCGGCTTGCTCGATCAGGGCCGCCTCCTTCTCCAGGACTTTTCCCACGCGCGCGATCTGCTCGTCGGCCTCTTTCCATTGCTTCTGCTCGATGGCCTCACGTACTCCCGGCAGAGTTTTCACGCCGTAGCCCGTGTACATCCCGGGCGCATAGATCTGGTTCTCGAACCACGGCCGGCCGGGCAAGCCGTCCGGCAACGTTAATCCGCGTTCGACCTGAATCAGCTTCTCGTTGACCGGCTGGAGGCGGCCGGGCTGGTCCATGGCAACCTTGCGGAAGGCTTTATCGTAACGTTCCGCGCCGTGCGTCAGCGCGGCCAGGCCGTTTTCGAGCGGCGCGAAATTCAGAAAAGGCGGCTGTTGTTCCACCGGCGGCGGCACGCTCGTCTTGTGCGGATCCGCCGTGGCGCTGAAGACGCCTTCCTCGATTTCTTTGTTGCGCTCGCGGATTTCGTCGCTCTCGGTTTTCCAGAGCTTCTGCACTTCATCCACGTAGCGCTTGACGGTATCGGCGAAGTTCGTGAAATCGTAGGGCAGCAGATCGGCGTCGGCGAAGCGCATCATGGCGGTGCCGGCGGTCTGAGCCAGCGCCCGCCCGTAGATGAAGTCTCCATCGCCGAAATGCGTGTACCAGTAAAAATCGTCGTAGATCGAGTGGTAGATGCCGCCGCCATCCTCGCCGCCGAAGCCGAGATTCAGCGAGGCAATACCCAGGTGGTCGATGAAGGCGGTGTAGTCCGAACCGGAGCCCAGCGCGCCCAGGCGCAGATCGGGGCGCCGGCGCACTTCGTCGCGGTCGGGAGAGCGCGCGATATGCGCCAGCTCATCGCGCTTCCAGACCGTGATCTTCTTTTCGGGATCTTCGATATCGCGCGCCACGCCATTCATGAATTTCTCAAGCGAGTGAGAACCGGCCATGCCCAGAAAGCCGCGGCCGTTGCTGTCCGAATTGATGTACAGGGCCGCGTGCCGACGCAGTTCGGCATCATGCTCCTCGGCCCATTCGGTCGAGCCGAGCAGGCCTTCTTCCTCGCCGTCCCAGACGCAATAGATGATGGTGCGCTTCGGCTTCCAGCCCTGCTTCTGCAACTCCGCGAAGCCGCGGGCCTCTTCCATCAAGGCAACCGTCCCGGAGACCGGATCTTCGGCTCCGTTGACCCAGGCATCGTGATGGTTGCCGCGCAGGATCCACTCGTCCGGATACGCCGATCCGGGAATGCGGGCCACTACGTCGTAGATCTTCTGGGTATCCCAATTAAACGCGAGCTTCAGATGCACTTTGGCGGGGCCGGGGCCGACGTGATAAGTGATCGGCAGCGAGCCGCGCCAGGCCGCCGGAGCCACCGGTCCCGTCATCGCGGCCAGCAGTGGCTGCGCGTCGCCGTAGGAGATCGGCAGCACCGGAATCCGGGTCAACGTCTTGGCTTCCTTGATCGGCAGCCGCGTGGCGCGATCGTCCGCGCCGACGCCCGGCGTCAGCGGATCGCCGGGATAGATGGGCATGTCCATGACGCTGCCCCGCTGCACACCGTCCTTGTTGCGATAGGGACCTTCCGGAAAAACATCGCCTGCGGCATAACCGTCGTCGTGCGGGTCGGAGTAGATGATGCAGCCGATGGCCCCGTGCTCCGCCGCGACTTTGGGCTTGATGCCGCGCCAGGAGCCGCCATAGCGCGAGATCACGATCGCGCCTTTAACGGACACGCCCAAACGCGCGAGTTCTTCGTAATCGGCCGGCACGCCGTAGTTGACGTAGACCAGCGGCCCGGTGACGTCGCCATCAATCGAATAAGCGTTGTAGGTGGGCAACTGCTCGTCATGCTGGCCGGAGGTGGGATCGACCCCCACGGTGGGCTCCATCAGTTTGGCGGTGAAGTGCTCCGGCGCGACCAGCTCGAGCAGGCGGCTCTTGGGCGTCGGGAACAGCACGTCGAATGTCTCTATGTGCGCGTCCAGGCCCCATTCCTTGAACTTGCCCAGGATCCACTCGGCATTGTCCTTGTCGTACGGCGAACCGACGTGGTGCGGGCGCGCCGCCAGGCGCTGCATGAAGTCGTGCAGATTCTCCGTCTTGGGGATGGCGCGGAACGTGACCTCCCAGTCGTGTTCGGTCCGCGCGGATTCCGTGGAGTATCCGCGCATAACGGGGGCGTCGGCCGCCGGCGCCAGCGCGGCGGTCATCAGTACGGTCAGACAGGCGAGGTGCGTGCGCATAGTCATGAAGGAAAGCATATCAGCAGGCAGGCGGCATGCGACAATGCCGGGATGAGCACGGTGCGCAGTAAACGTATGGCGGGAGCGGTGGCGGTCCTGCTGCTGCCCTGCATCGTGCGGGGCGCGGCGCCGGCTGTATTCGCCGATCAATGCGCGGGATGCCACGGCCGGGACGCCCGCGGCAGCGGCAAAGGGCCGGGGCTGGCGGCGAATCCGCGCCTGGCGGGACGATCGCCGGAACAGTTGCGCGCCCTCATCCAGCGCGGTTTTCCGGAGAACGGCATGCCGGCCCAGAATCTGCCGGCGGCGGATCTGGACGCGGTCGCGCGGTATGTGCACGATCTCAACGCCGGCGCGGTTCCGGCTGCCGCGCCCGCCGCGCGCATCTCGTGGCACGCGCCGCAAATCGGAGACTGGCTGACGTACAACGGCAATCCGGATGGCAACCGTTACAGCGAACTCCGACAAATCGATACGGCCAACGTCGCGCGATTGAAGCTGGAGTGGCTGTTCCCCATGTCGCACGCGGGCCTGGAGACGACGCCGCTGGAGGCCGATGGCGTGATGTACGTGACCGGAGCCAACCAGGTGCTGGCGCTGGACGCGCTCACCGGCGCGGAATTGTGGCGCTACACGCGGCCGCGGACTGGCGGGCTGGTGGGAGACGCGGCGCTGGGCACCAATCGCGGCGTGGCCATCCTGGATGATAAGGTTTTCTACGTCACCGACAATGCGCACCTGATCGCGCTCGACCGCGCGTCCGGCGGGCTGGCCTGGGACGTCGCTATGCCGGAGGAGCCGCAGCATTACGGCGGCACACTGGCGCCGCTGGTGGTGAAGGACACCGTGATCGCGGGCGTCTCGGGCGCCGACGAAGGCATCCGTGGGTTTGTCGCCTGTTATCAGGCCGCAACCGGAAAACTGCTTTGGCGGCATTGGACGGTGCCGCGCCGCGGCGAGCCGGGGTCGGAGACGTGGCAAGGCAGGGAGCCGGTCATTGGCGGCGGATCGACGTGGCTGACCGGCTCTTACGATGCGGAGACGAATACACTGTTCTGGCCCACGGGAAATCCGTATCCGGATTCGGACGGCGAAGACCGGAGCGGCGACAACCTCTATACGGATTCAATCCTGGCACTGGATGCGGCAACCGGCGCGCTGCGGTGGCACTATCAGTTTACGCCGCACGATTTGCGCGACCGAGACGCCACCGAGCCACCCGTGTTGGTCAATACGACATACCAAGGGAAGCGGCGGCGGCTCTTGCTGCACGCGGACCGCAACGGATTCTTTTATGTGCTGGACCGAAGCGACGGCCGCGTCTTACTGGCGAAACCGTTCCTGCGGCGGATAGACTGGGCCACGGAGATCGGGACGGACGGACGTCCGCGGGTGAAGGATGCGGACGGATGCCCGGACGATGCCGCCAACTGGAGCTCGACCGCTTATAGCCCGGTGACTCGTTTTTATTACTTTCTGGTATTGGAGGAGTGCACCGGCGAGAAGATGGGCTATCCGGATCAGACCGGCCAGCGGTATCTGCGGGCGATCGACATAGACACCGGCAAGACTGTCTGGGAGATCGCCCAGCCAGGGCCGGCCAAGGCCAAGACCTGGTCAGGCGTGCTGGCGACCGCCGGCGGCCTGGTGCTTTACGGCAAGCCCAACGGCGGATTCGACGCCGCCGATGCGCGCACCGGCAAGACGTTGTGGCACTTCCCGACTAACGTCCGCATGAAAGGGTCGCCCATGACGTTCAGTTACCGCGGGAAGCAGTATATCGCGGTGGCCGCGGGGCCTAATATCCTGTGCTTCGGATTGTGACCGCGGCATCTTCCTAGGACGGCGCCTTGATCACAATCGTGGTGGCGGTGGCGGGATTCGCGTTATTCGCCTTGGTATTGCTGGTGAGTCCCTGGTACTGCACCAACACCGGAAAGACACCGACCGCGAAACCGGCATAGGGTTGCACCGGGTTTTTGGGGATCTCCGCGTTGATCTGCCACAGGCCGGCATAACAGGGAGCCAGTCCGGAGTAACTGACGGTAGCCTGGCTGCCGCCGATCAGGACCAGCGGCTGGGGCCCGGTGGGGACCTGCGCGCACTCGCCGGCGCCATCCGGCGGCGCACCGGAGATCAATCCCTGTCCGGTCAGGAACAACTGGATCGTGGAACCGGGAAGCGCGGGGTTGGCCGTGCTGTTCAAAGTGTCGTCGCAAGCACCGTTGACGATCGTGTTGCAATTCAGCGCCGAGATGGGTCCCGTGCCGCTTTGGTTCTGGGTGAAGAAGGCCGGGGAAGCCGCATTCATGGTCAACGTACCGCTACCCAAAACCTGCGAAGTCGAGGTATTGACGACTATTACCGACGCCGTTCCCGACTGCGGCGCCTCGAACGGAACAATAAAGTTGATCTGCGATTGAGCTACGGTAGTGATCGGCGAGAGGTGTCCATTGATCTGTACCTGTATGTTGCCCAGAGTTGTGTCAATCGGCGTGTCTTTGTTGTTCGTGCTGGTGGACGCGAACGTGTTGCCGTTGAACGGGAAGATGGAGGCGAAAGCACCGGGCGCCAGATAATACTGCGGGTCGTTCAGTCCGCCCACGTTACATCCCATGGCGCAGAAGAAATTTGCGCCGTTGGTCGCCGCCAGCGCCTGGTAACGGACCGCCACGCGGTTCGCGGTATCGGCGGCGTAGAGATTGCCGGCGCCATCCTGCACAACCGCGAGTGCAGGATACCCGCACACACCGCTGCCGGGACACGACAGAGACTGCCCGCCCTCCACTTCGACCGCCGGTTCGGTGAGGGTAGCCGTGCTGCTGTTGCCCAGCGGATTCGGCGTCGGAAAACGGCTCAGGCCATTGCTATCGGCGACCCAGATGTCGTTATGGTATCCGGCTATGGTCTGGGTATTCACCCAAACACCCTTCGGCAAGTACAGTCCGCCGCCGCCCTGCGTCCCAGTGTAAGTGTTGGTGGGTATCGTTGAGGACGAACCGCTGGGGACCACGAAGACCAGCACCTGGTTGTGATTCGTATCGGCTATATAGAGTTGGTTAATGGTATCGAGCGCTATATGGTGCGGCGACGAGAGAACCGTGGCAGCCGTAGCCGTGAAGCTCGACTGGCCGATCACTTTGGTGGCCGGTTCGCCATTCGTGGCGTCATTCAAGGGAAACAGCAGGACGCGATTGGCGGAGAGGTCGGAAACGAACAATCCGGAGTTAGGATCGAGCACCAGGCCGTAAGGCGACACCGTGACCGACTGGCTGGCTTGCGGGTTGGAGACCCCGGTAAAGGCCTCCTGTCCCAGCACCAGGTCGGCTTGCTGGCTGGAGTTGGCCGGGTCGAATGGCGCCGGGAACCTCAGCACGCGCCCATTGCGGGTATCGGCTACGAAGAGATCGCCGGTGCCCGGATCCACGGCCAGCCCGGTGGGATAACAGAGACTGGATTGGGTCGGCTGGGATCCGAGGGTGGTGGAGTTGTAGACGCCGCCGAAGTTGCAGACGGCGGTCTGCATGTTCGGCTGCCCGATGACGATATCCGCCCGTAAACCCGGTCCGATCTTCCGCGCGTCGGCGAAACCCAGCACGCGGTTATTGCCGGGATCGGAAACATACAGATGCGGTGTCGCCGAACTCGAATCGATCGCCAGGCCGGCGTCGCCTGATCCGCCAGTACCGAAATTGAACTCCTGCCCCTGAATGTAATTTATGCTGTTGTACGGAAAATCCTTCTGGCCGAGCACGATGGTAGCCGCCGCGGCCTGCCCGGCGGTGGGAAAGACCAGCACCCGATTGTTCCCGGAGTCCGCCACGAATAGGTCCGTTCCCGCGACAGCTATGGCGAAGGGGCTCCACATGCTGGTGGCGGAGGGCTGCTGATTGCCGTTGTTCCGGGAACTGGTGGTGAACGCGTCGAGAGCGGATCCCTGTCCGATTACGGCGGTCGCCACCGGCGGCGGGACGGCCATAGTGGAATCGGTGGTGGCCCAGTCGGCGCTGCTGAAGCTATCGAAGATGAGCACGCGGTTGTTGCCGGTATCCACTACCGCGGGGCCGTCATTGATTATGGCGATGCCGTTGGGGGCGCTGAGGGTGCTGGCGGTGGCCGTGGGAGAGGGCGGTGTCACGAAACCGGCGAGGCGGATGGCCGCGATGTTGCTGGTGGCAGTCGGGCTGGAGACGGAAGCCGGATACACCACCAGCCGATTGACGCCATCGGTGACGAACAGGTGCCCTTCCGCATCGAAGGCCAGCCCGGCAGGCGTCAGCAGAACGTTCCGGTCGGTTTGGCCCATCGGTCCGACGACGGCGGTGAAACTGGCCTGTCCGATGACGATGTCAGCGGCCGGATCGGTGGCGCCGGATGTCAGGGAAGACGAGGGGAATCGCAGCACGCGGCTGTTGCCGGCGTCGGCCACGAAGAGATTGCCATTGCTGTCCATGGCCATGCTGGCGATGAAGGGACCGGCGCCGGAGGGGCAGTACGGGTCGCCTGGCTGAAGCAAGGCGAGGCACAGGGTCTGGGCCGAGGGACTGCCGCCCTGATTGCCGCGCCGGGAAGTGAATTTGTCGGGCTGCCCCAGCACGATGTCCGGAGTCTCGTGGGCGGTGTTGGCGAACGGGGCGGGATAGCGCAACACGCGGTTATTACCGGCATCGGCGACATACAGGTTGCCCTTGGGATCTACCAGCAGTCCGCTTGGATAGTACAGTCCGCCGTTGGAGTTGGGAAAGGTGGTGTTGCTGTCGGGCTGGCCGAGAACCAGGTCGGGGGCCTGCAGGTTCGTCAGAGTTGCGCTGGTCGCGTTTTTCCAGGCCAGGATCCGGTTGTTGAACGTGTCGGCCACGTAAAGGATCGGTGCGGAACCGGTGATGTCGACAGCCACGCCGGTGGGCTCGTACAATCCGCCCTTAGCGCCGAGGTTAGGGTTGATGTTGGTGACCAGGAGTTGTTCCGCGGGAGTGACGGGCGGATGTCCCAGCACGCGGGCCGGGTTCGGATCGAGAACGATCTGCGCACTGGCGGCGCCGGCGAAAATCACAAGGAGTAAGTAGTTGGTATATCGAAGACGCATGGTTTTGCACGAACCGCTTTCACTGAGAATAACAGATTGACCCCGGCGGAGGTTCGTGGCGGCACTCCGCGGTGCCGGTCCGGCAGCCGGTCACCTTGCTAAACTAGACCATTGAATCCGAACCAATTCCTCCCGCGGCTGCGTGTGTGCGCGGTCAGCTATTTGAATACCGTCCCGCTGGTTTGGGGGATGCTGCACGGCGAACAGAAGCAGTCTTTCGATCTGGTTTTCCGCGTGCCGGCGGAGTGTGCCGACATGGTGAACAGCGGCGCCGCCGACATCGGGATCATACCTTCTTTCGAACTGTTGGGGCGGGAGATGGGTATCGTACCGAATGTGGGGATTGCCTGCCGGGGCGCCGTGCGCAGCATCTTGTTGGTTTCCCGCAAGCCCGCGGACCAGATCCGGAGCGTGGCGGCGGATGCCAGTTCGCGGACATCGGTGGCTCTGATGCGCATGATACTGGCACGGCGATACGGCGTGGAGCCGGCGGTATTGACGCGGCCTCCGGATCTGGGGGCGATGCTGGCGGAGGCCGACGCAGCGCTGATCATCGGCGATCCGGCACTGCGCATCGATCCGGCGGCGGTGACGTTTGCCTGCTACGATCTAGGCGCCGAGTGGCTGGCATTGACGGGCTTGCCGATGGTTTTTGCGGTGTGGGCGGGACCTCGCCCTGTGGTAACGCCGGAAGTGGCGTCCGCGTTTCAAGCTTCGGGCGCCTTTGGGCTGCGTCATCTGGAGGAGATTATTGCGGCGGAATCGGCGGCCCGCGGCTTTCCCGTTGAGCTAGTGCGGGATTACCTTACGCGGCACATCGTGTTTTCGTTGGGCGAGGCGGAACGTGCGGGGATGGAATTATTCCTGCGGTATGCGCGGGAACTGGCGCGGCAGCCGGAGCGGCAGCCGGTTTGACACCGGCTTGCGCGGTCTGTTTAAATGGGAGTGCTGTCCGCATGGTCCTCAGTAGCTCAATGGTAGAGCATTCGGCTGTTAACCGAAGGGTTGTAGGTTCGAGTCCTACCTGAGGAGCCAATCTAAGTCCTTTCTTTTCAACGTATCCCTTAGACGACACGCCAGTTGCCGAAGTACGTCCAGACGCCGGCCCGAAAAAGTAATTACCCGTATTTACCCAAATTTCCTATTCCTTGGACGCAAGGGTACCCCCAGTTTCCCCCCAGTGATTCGATGGAAATCCTCTGTCGAACGTTTGGCCGACCCCGTGCCGGTTGGCTGTGCCTAAATCGGCCATGGCGGCAGCGATGTGATAAAAAAGAGCGCGGGGGAGACAAGACAAATGAGTTCTCAACCGACACTGGTTCAATCAAGCCCCACAACCCTTACATGGCTGCGTCGCCTCCGCGATGAGCTCTCTCAGTTCAAATACAGCGAAGCAAAATACTGGGCCGCGTTCAAGACCGAGCCCCATGGAGGGACCATCGCACGCCTTAACCCCTCACAGCAAAGGGTGCGCGTCTTCCTCGCTCTGGATCCGGGCGAACACTCTGACCTTAAACCAACGCCCTCAAGTTCCGAATGGGCAAAGCGATTTTCCGTCGGTATTTTGGATTGCAGATGAGCACGACTTGACGCATGCGAGAGAGTTGATCCTCAAGTCTCACGCCGCGATTGTGCAGTCGGGCCGGAAGAAAGTTGTGTCACGGTCGGAGTCTTGGGCACCGGAAGAGCTGTTTCCAGAAATCGAGTACATGGAGGGGAGCGCGCGAAGCGTGTTGGTGAATGCGTACGAGAGAAGCCGACGTGCACGCCAGGTGTGCATCCGCCACTACGGCATGAGTTGCGTGGTTTGCGGATTCAACTTCGAGGCAACCTATGGCGCAGCCGTTGCCGGATATATTCAGGTACACCACATCGTGCCGATGTCCCAAGTACGCCAAAAGTATCGCCTTGATCCCCTTAAAGATCTGCGGCCAGTCTGCCCGAACTGCCATGTCGTCATTCATCGCCGGGAGCCACCTTTTACCATCGAGGCCGTTCGGCAGATGCTTCAGAAATGCCGACAACACCTCGTTGGGGAGCGGACTCTTGACGAGCGACCGTCCGAAAGCTGGCCACGTTGATCTGTGGGTAACACGGTAACGGTAACGTAGCTGGCTTTTCAAGCGGTTTGAGCGTTGGAGCGTTACCGAAAACCCAGAACAGAGCGGCCAGAAAACGTTTGAGTGCGCTTGTACTAACGTTCCGCAGAGATTATCATAGCGTTAGAGGCAGGTTCGACAGGCCAGCGCAAAGCGCACCCTCCGAAAGGCACCTCGCCGGAGGAATTGCGTGCAGGCTACGTCAATACAAGCCTTCCAAATCGAAGTCTGGCACATCGACCGCTTCGTCCCCTACGCCCGCAATCCGCGCCGGAATGACGCCGCGGTGGATCGCATGTGCGCCAGCATCCGCGAGTTCGGCTTTAAGGTACCGGTGCTCGCGCGCAGCGACGGAACCGTAGTGGACGGGCATTTACGCTTAAAAGCCGCGCGCAAGTTGGGGTCATGGCCAGGCGGCGATATAACCGGAATCCCCGTGATCCTCTGCGACGAGTGGTCCGAGGCGCAGGTGAAGGCCTTCCGGCTGATGGTGAACCGATCGGTGACGTGGGCCGACTGGGATGAAGAACTGCTCTCGCTCGAACTGCAGGAACTGAGCGAGTTGGATTTCAATCTGGACCTCACCGGCTTCAATCCAAACGAAATCGACGGGCTACTGGCGATTCCGGATGAAGAGCGCGCCAACGAGGCGCCACCACTCCCCACAGATCCGGTCTCTCGACTGGGCGATCTGTGGCTCTGCGGACCTCACCGAGTGCTGTGCGGGGATGCCACCAGTCCGGAAGCGGTGGCGCGGCTGTTGGGGGAATGCAGGCCGCTGCTGATGGTCACCGATCCGCCATACGGCATCGAACTGGATTCAGAATGGCGTGATCGTGCGGGCTTGAATACAGCGCCCGGCCAGAAGCGGACGAGGGCCATGAAGCGCGCGCCAAGAACAATCCGCAGTATCCGGCCGAGACGAGCTATATGAAGCACCGCACGGCGGGGCACACCGAAACCACGATCAGTGGCGACACGCGCGCCGACTGGTCCGCGGCATTCGAGTTGGTGCCGTCGCTCCAAGTGGCCTACGTCTGGCATGCCAGCGTCCACACCGTCGCGGTTTGCCAGGGCCTTGAGCGCATCGGTTTCCTCTATCCGCAGCAGATCATCTGGAACAAGGGCAGAACCGTTCTGACGCGCACGCACTACTGGTTCGCCCATGAGCCAGCTTGGTATGTGCGCAAAAAGAACGCGCCCTGGTTTGGAAAAGCCGGCGAAAATAGCAGCGTTTGGGACTCGCCCTCACCGAAGTTCATCATGGGCGGCAGCGATGAAGAAAAGTACGATCATCCTACGCAGAAGCCGGTTGAGTTGATGCGGCGGCCGATACTGAACCACCTCCGGCGTGGCGAGTTGGTGTTTGATCCCTTTCTGGGCTCAGGCACCACGCTCGCGGCTGCGGAACTGACCGACCGCGCTTGTCTGGGCATCGAGTTGGACCCCAAGTACATCGATGTCATCGTGCAGCGCTGGCAAACGTTGTCGGGCAAGACGGCTGTGCTCGACGGCGACGGACGCCCCTTTGAAGAAATCGCCGCCGAGCGAAAGCAGGCTGCCGCATGAATCGAACGCTGCCACACAGAGACTACCGCCATCGATGCGCAGATCCGCGCCGGCCATCCGGTTCTGCACGGTCTGTGCCTGGCGCTTTCGGACTGGTCAGCGGAACTGCGCCTCATTTTAGGTCATATCGGAAGAAGAAATACGCAGCCAATATCGGGTCGGCGATTGGCAGGGAAGTAGCCACCCTTGCGCCACGTTTGGCCCACGTGCGCGCGGAACGCGGGGACTGGCAGTATTGGCCAACCCCGGTGGCAGTTGAGCTAGGCGCGCTTAATCAAACGGACCAGCCACACCAACACCACGGCTCCGACAGTTGCAGTGATCAAACTCCCGATCAATCCGCCAGTCCGTATGCCAATGACGCCGAAAAGCCAGCCTCCTACGAAGCTGCCCACAACGCCAAGGATCAGATCTCCGATCAAACCGTGGCCGCCACCCATCAACTTCCCCGCGAGCCAGCCGGCTACCAGGCCGATGATGAGAAACCACAAAAGATGCATATCGCTCTTTCCTCCGTGCGAGCTGCGAAGCAAGATCCGATGCCGCACACTCGTTCGGCCAATCATGGCGCAGATAGATGCCGTGCGCAATGGGGGCCGGAAAACGGCCACCGCGATGCAAGAGCAACAAAAAAGCCCGCCGCGGCCGGAGCCGGGCGGGCATGGGGGCAGGCAGATGATGCTACTTAGGCAGGCGGTACGACCTCTCGCCGCCCTCCGGCTTGAAGCTCTCGACTGCGTACCCGGCCTTCTTCATCGCGCCGGCCATGAACCCACGTACGGTATGACGCTGCCACGACATGGTCTCCATGATCTCGGTGATGGTGGCGCCGTTCTTGCGCTGCAGCATGGCGACCACCTGCGCGGTCTTGCTGCCCTCACGCGGCACGCCAGCTTCCGCAGCCTTGGCGCTCTTCTTGCCCTTGGGCGCGTTCTTGGCGGCGCTGGTCTTCTTGCTGGCCTTCCCCTTCGCCGGCGCGCCCTTGGCGACCTGTGCGCCACCTTTGGCCTTCTTGGCGGGCTTGGTCTTCGCCGCCGGTTCCGGCCTGGCGGCATCGTCCAGCCCCTGGATGCGCGCCCAGATGCGGGCAACGGCAGCCTTAGGGTCCTTCAGCTTCTTGACCGGCTTCTCGCCAGCCAGGCTATTCAGGATCGCCAGCAGGCGCTCGGTCGGCCAGGATGCGGCCAGATCCGCCAGTTCCTGCTGGCTGGAAAAAGTGTGAAACGGTGTCTGCGCGCTGGTGCTGGCCTCTTCCGCGGTCGCAAACGCCACGATTTCGTTCTGTTCGTTGATGGTGAAGGTCGTCATAATCGTTCTCCTTGGTCCGCGCTCTGCGCGGTCATGACATGTGATTGCTCGAAAGTGCTTGAAAGGCAAGGCCTTCTTCAAATAAATCTGCCACGGCGAAGGTGTGTCGATGGGGCGTCCAGATGTACCCCAGATGCCCCCCAGATGTTCGGTATATGAAGGGGCACGGCGCCAAGTTCAACCGCAAGAAGGAGGCCGCCATCACCGGCCTGCTCACGACCCGGAACCACGAGGAAGCGGCCCGCGTGGCCGGCATCCACGTGAAGACCTTGAAGCGTTGGCTGCGGCTACCGGAGTTCCAAGCGGAGTTGTTGCAAGTACGGCGGGACGCCATGAGTCAGGCCAACGCGCGCATCCAGCACAATGCGGGCGCACTGGTCTCGCTGGGCCTCAAGCTGGCGGCGAGCGACGGGACGCCCGCCGCCGTGAGAGCGCATCTGGCTTTGGGCCTATTAGACCGGGGCAACCAATCGGTAGACCGAGACGACATCCTGGTGCGCCTGGAGGCCCTGGAGCGCGCTGCCGAGGAGGCAAAGAACAGACGGTGAGAGCATGATCGCGGTCCACAGGCGAGTTCGGCGGCTGGAAGATCGATTCCGGCCGACGCTCGAAGCGTTCCGGAAGCCGGCGCCAGCCACCGGGCCATCTGCGACGGAGGTGCTGGACCCAGCGAGCCGTCGCTGGCGACACACGCTCCTAATTGGAATGGCGATATGTGGCGTTATCAGGCCGGTTAATGGAAGGAAATGGGCAACCATGCACACCGCCACGTAGACAAGCATGGGGGCTTCGCGCGTTTTTTTGGCGCGAAACACCATGCGCCTGAGATGCAGCATTGAGGACCGACGCAGCCTATGTGGTTGATTGATCGGAAGGGGAAACGGCCCGTTTGTGTGGCCTGCCACAAGCTCGGGCCGTACACGGACGCGGCGCCTGGCGTGTACATCTGCGATCCGTGCGTGCAGGCGGTCGAACAGCACCTCCGGGATTTGATGGAGACGGTACCGGAACTTCGGGACCACCGGCTGAAACGGTGGCGCAAGAACTGCGACTGCGCCCGATGTCGACACCGCACGAATCGGGCAGTATAGAGGGAGTATATTACGTGTTCGCAAAATCCGAACAGAAAGTGTTCGCAAAAAGCGAACAGAGCCGGGTAGAGAAATACGCGCGGACGCCCGACTCCGTTCTGTTCGACACGGATTTGTCGATCACCGCCCGGTGCGTCTACGGGGTCCTGGCGCGGCACGCATTTCAGGGCACGACGGCTAGGATCGGGCAGCGCCGCATTGCGAATCTGTTAGGCGTGCATGTAGGAACTGTGAACCGGTCACTACACGAGTTGGAAGGGCACGAGCACATTTCCATTCGGGGCAGCGGCAAGGGCCGGCGGATCTACCATCTGCACTCATTAGTATTCGGCCAGAAACAGCGCGCCGGCATCGAAGAGGTGATCAGCAGCCCCGGCCGCACGCCGCGGCTGGCCAGTGTGGGGCGAGACTGACGATGACCGTTAAGAATCTCGCTCGGCGGTTGGAACGGCTGGAAATGGAACTCACGCCGGGTGAAGAGGGGGTTGTTGTGCTCCAAATTCAAGGCATCACACCGGACCGCCAGGTTGTGAGCAGCATCGAGTTGATGGTTCACATACCGCAGCGACCGCTGAAGCCGAGGTACCGGTGAAGGCATTGCCTCCAGGCTGGCGCGCCTGGAGCGGGAGAACCGGCGGCAGACAGCGCCGCAGCGTTTGCGGATTGAATACGGGTACCTGGCCACGCTGCCTGACGATTACAGCGGACCCAGGCACGTCGTCACGGTCCAGCAGCTACCGCCAGAATCGCCTAGTGAAGACTGGTTTGAGTGGGAGGAGCGCCCTGGCCCTGAGCCGGCATCGAACACTACCGGCGCCAACGACGAGTTCATCGTCCAGGTGTGCTACGTGGGGGGGAAAGCGAAGGTCTGAATCCGCGCGGTCGCGCCAACCGGACACGAGCGGCTTGGCGGCCGGCCGCTTTAGTTTTAGCGGAAGCGCGACCACAAATGCCTAACGATAATCATGGATATCAGGCCGCAACATCATACAGCGTGAATGCGCCAATGAGAAGCTTGTCGCAGGTTCTTAACGAAAGATACGGGTGAGGCGCGGGCGAGACGTACCCCCAGCGCTCGCAGGGGTGGCCTTTTCATCCGATACATCATAGAGTCCATTACTGCTAGGCCCCAGTACTGGCGTCCCAGGGGTTTGTAGTACAGCAATAATCAAAATAATTTCATCCGTCATTGACGCTTAGGTGTAAACTCCCAAGAAATGACAAGACACGAGTTAGGGTAACTCGGTTGGAGTAGTGAATTGCAGGAGGCCCCATGTCAGATCACGTTGCCGCCGCACCCTTATTGACCATTCTGGCTGTTGCGTTCAGTTTCGGAAGTCACCTCCAGGGCGGTGACAGCGCCGTTGGAGCCACACGTCCATTCATGCTGCCGCCTCTCTCAAGCATGCAAACAACGAGATTGAGTACCCAGGGCTCACAGCCCGGGATAAGCAGCATGCCCGGGAAGTCAGTCGCAACTCTCGGGTACCTCTCGTTGCCGCTGTCCTTTGAAGCCAACCAGGGCCAAACTGACCCGCATGTGAGTTTTCTGTCACGTGGTAACGCCTACACGCTGTTCCTGACGTCCGAGGAGGCCGTATTACAGCTACGGGCTGCGGCCAAGCAACATGCTGGAGCGGTGCTGCGGATGCGACTCCTGGGCGCGAACAGACACGCTGGCGTTAGAGGCTTGGATGAACTTCCGGGCAAGACCAATTACTTCATCGGCAGAGATCCTGGAAAGTGGCATACGAATGTGCCTACCTATGACAAGGTCGAGTACAACAGCGTTTATCCTGGAGTGGATCTGGTCTACTACGGAAACCAAGGACAACTGGAGTACGACTTCGTAGTATCGCCGTCAGCGGATCCCAGTTCCATTGCAATTCAATTCGATGGAGCGTCGGTCGAAATTGACTTAGTTGGCGACCTGGTGCTGCACACCAACGGCGGCGACGTCCGTTTCCATCGTCCGGTGGCCTATCAAATCGTGCAGGACGAGATGCGGAATGGAGCCGGAAACAAGCGCTTCATCGACAGCCATTTCATCTTGCGCGGAACTGAAAAGGTAGGATTCGAACTCGCTCCGTACGACCATTCCCAGCCGCTCGTGATCGATCCGGTATTGGTTTATTCTACCTACCTCGGAGGCAGCTTCCCTGATACGCCTTTTGCTGTCGCCGTTGACTCGACCGGCGCAGCCTATGTAACCGGAATCACCTGCTCAGCGGATTTCCCTGTCACCGCGGGGGCCTACCAGACATCCCACAAGGGCCCGACCGGAGCCTGTCCCAGCTATCAGACCGGATACGAGGACGCCTTCGTCACCAAGTTCAACCCCGTGGGCGGCCTCGCCTTTTCCACGTATATTGGGGGGAGCAACTCAGATCGTGGCTACAACATTGCCCTGGATTCGTCACTCAATGTTTACATCGCCGGGCAGACTCAGTCGGGGGACTACCCCACTACAGCGGGAGCTTTCATACCCGGTTGTCCCGGCGGCGCCGGTGGCTGCAACACGGGAGTCGTGACCAAGTTGAACTCCACAGGCTCAGCGCTCGTCTATTCCACCTACCTTGGCGGAAACAACAATATGGGTTCTGTCGGCATCAAGGTGAACTCATCCGGCGAAGCCTATGTCACCGGCTCCACGGACGGGACCTTTCCCACAACCGCTGGCGCCTACCAAGTCAGCAACCCGAGGGCAGGAGCAGGCCTTGCCCCAGTGTTTGCCGTGTTGAACGCCGCCGGCAGCGCCTGCGTCTATTGCACGTTCCTCGGTGGCTCGAAGGGTTCCAGCTACAATCCGGGCAGCCAAGCGGTTGGAGTGGCGATCGACTCATCGGGTCTGGCATACATAACAGGCTATACCGACTCTTCTGACTTTCCAACCACTGCCGGCGCCTTCCAGACCAAATGCGGCACAGACGGCAACTGCAACGGGCTCTGGGATGCCTTCGTCGCAAAAATCGACCCTACACAATCGGGAAGCGCATCGCTGGTCTATGCGACATTCCTAGGCGGCAGTGGTACGGACATTGGCGCTAGCATCGCGGTAGACTCCGCTGGGAATGCCTATGTCACCGGCACAACCGGGGCCAACGTGAATCCCCCATTCGGAAGCCCGCTACCCTCGCCTGACTTCCCCACTACCGCCGGCAGTTTCCAACCCGCGTGTCCGGGCACTTGCACGTTCGACTCGGCTTGGGTGACCAAGCTCAATGCGTCTGGCTCTGCGTTGGTTTATTCCACATATTTGGGAGCAAGTACCGGAAACACCGACTCGCTAGGTCAAGGGAATATAGCCCTGGATTCGGCGTTCAACGCCTATATCACCGGATTCACGTCAGCAACGGACTTTCCTACCCAGAGCCCGATCCAGGCGTCGAATGCCGGAGTGTACGACGCATTCGTTACCAAATTCAACTCCACCGGAGGGCGTCCCGAGTCTAGTTGAAGGTAGGTAGGCGGCGGTTGGCGCCGATTCGATAGAATCCGGTTGCCAAACTGAAATCCCGAAAGGAGCCTACCGCCGTGAAGAAACCATACCACATCGTCA
>Ga0335085_10001905_pt1 | contig 41219 bp, 28 predicted proteins | sample Lox_Sample_45_FD_206712 | JGI IMG/M metagenome (GOLD analysis project Ga0335085, IMG submission 206712) | Soil microbial communities from Loxahatchee National Wildlife Refuge, Florida, United States - Lox_Sample_4.5 | ecosystem: Environmental > Terrestrial > Soil > Wetlands | place: USA... | reverse complement strand
TGTCAAGGGTCAAGATGAACGCCCGCCGGGCGCCCTTGACAGCGGCTCCGCCGCCCCCGGTGTCGTGTGCTCGTTTTCGTCTTGACACGAGCCAGCGCCCTCATAGAGGGAATGACGTTGTTAGACAACAGACAAGCACAGGAGCAGGTGTAGCGCAGACTTCGCGCTTTTCGAAGTCTGCGGCGTCTCTTCGATGCCATATGAAAAGCCGCACACCTCTGAGCCGCGAGGTCTGCGCTACGTCCCTTTGGGGAGGCGGCCAGGAGAGAGAAGACATTCCGCTCAGGCGGGAACGTACTGCTTCACCGCGATGCGCTTCGAATGCAGCCGCGTTTTGGCGACGTCGTATGCGAGTTGCATACGCAAAAGATGATCCATATCGGGGCCGAACGCCTTTTCAATACGAAGAGCCATTTCCGGCGTCAGTGCCGCCTTGGCGTGGAGCAGGTCGGAGAGAGTGGCACGCCGCACGTTGAGAATCTCGGCAGCTTTGGACACGGTGAGGCCGAGCGCCTCAATAATCTCGGTTCTGATCAGGTCGCCCGGGTGAGGCGGTTTCTTCATGGGCATAGCGGCCTCCGGTGAGCTGCATTTCATCCTTCACGCTTCAGTGTGTACGGTTATACCGTACGCGTCAAGCCCGATTCCAGCCCTTCTCCCGCTCTTGCACCTTTACTGCAGCCTGGCGAACTCATCTCGAGCCTGATCGAGCACCGGAACGGCGTCGGCCTCCTTCCAAAGGTCCAGAAAATCATCGTAAGCCTGACGGGCCGCGCCGCGATCGTCGGACAGGACGCGAGCCCGGGCGAGGCCGAGGCGCGCCAGCGCTCCGATGGGCTCATTCACCACGATCCCGGCATGATCGATGATCCTTTGAAATTCAGTTGCAGCCTCCGGCCCCCGGCCAAGCCCGAGATAGGCCAGCCCGCGCACGTAAACGGGATAGAGCTCGAGCGGCATGGACCCGACGGTGGGAACTCCAAGTTCGACGGGGAATGCGGCACGCAACTGATCGATTGCCGTTGATGCTGCCGTTGGGGCCTCGTCAGCTGTCGAGGTCTTATCAACCGTGCGGGCATTGTCGGGGGACTCGGCGGGATCAAATGACTTAGCGGGATCACGGGAGGCAGCGAGCGTTTTCGCTGGAGCGGAGGGCGAGTTTCCGATACCGGCCACGGCCGCAGCGGCGCGGATGGCCGGCAAATAGTTGAGATTCACCACGGTGTCCTGCGGGAAGCGGCGGGCAAGATCGTCGGCAATGCTACCAGCGCCGGCGCGGTCTCCGGCGAACGCGAGCGCGAGGCCGGCGGCGGCGCTCACATCGCGTCCGTGCGAGAGGGCAAGTGCGGCCGCCGAATCCGTCCGGGCTTGAGCGGCCTCGCCGAACAGGGCCTCGCGCAGCGCCGCAATGGCTACCCAGCCGGCTGCCACTTCCTGCTCCCCGGCGCGTGCGGCGGAGTCGGCCGCCTGCCCCGAGAGGTCACGGGCGCGGGCGAGGTGCCCGCTGTAAGCATCCGTGTCAGCTTCTGCAGCGAGCAGGACGTCCTCGATACCGGGTCGCCCCGTGGCCCAAGCGACCTGCTGGGCCATGCGCGCGGCGTCGTGGTCGAGAAATGCCAGGCTGTAGCCTAGAAAATGAAGATAGTCGGATTCAAGCCTCTGCTGCACCGCCTTTTCGTAGTCGCTGCGGGCCTCCGGTAACCGGCCGAGCGCCATTTCAAAGTTCACGGCGTTGGCGGCCAGGGTGGGGTCCACGGGTTCGAGTACTCGCGCTTCGCTGTTCTCCTCCAAAGCCCGCTCGTACTGGCCGAGCATGCTCAAGGCCACGGCGAAGTCGGCGTGGGCAGTGGCATCGCGCGGATAGGTCGCGGTCCAGATCTGATACGTGTCGCGAGCCTTGTCCAGATCGCCGGTGACAATGCGGTGGTAGTGCGCCTCGATGTTGAGGCGCTCGTGCTGGCTCACCCGCGCTCTCAGGTCGTAGGCCTGGCGAAGATTCTCAACCGCCAGCGCGTGTTGCCCGGCGTTTTCGTAGGCTAGACCGAGACCTTGATAGACCATGGCGAAGTTGGGGTCGAGTTCCGCGGCGCGATGGAAGAGCGGCAGGGCGGCAGCGAGACCTTTCGCCGAATACGCCTGGCGGCCCAGGCTGTAGGCCTCGAGCGCTTCGAAGGAAGAAGTGGTGGCCTGGGTCAAGGGCACATCGAATTTCGCAACGGAAGCCAGTGATTCGCCCACCCTGCGGCGCAAACCGTTGGCAGCGGTTCCGAGCGCATCGAGCACCTTTTCCTTGCTGCTGGCGGTGGCTTGCGCCGCCGCCAGCGTATCGCCGGTGCGGCAGTTCGTCGCCTTCAATTGCAGCACATACTGGCTGCCCAGGCTGGCGATGGACCCGGTGACGTAGGCGGTGCCGCCGGCGCGCTCGCAGACCTCGCGGGCCAGCGCGCCCGTAAGAGGTGCCTCAGCCGGGCGCTCCATCAGTCTCAGGGTCTCAGCCACGTTGGACTCCGACAGAATATCGAGCAGGGGCGACTGCGCCAGGGTGACGATCAGGGCCTGGGGCAATGTGCTGTTGAATACCGGGTCGCCGGTGGAGTTGATGAAATCCGCCAGCACGATGGAGCCTCGAGGGCCAATCATCGAGGCGGCGCCAACATAAAGATGGTACGAGACGAACCCTAAAGCCACTACCGCCGCCAGGACCAGCCCCGCCACCAGACGCTTAACGCGAGGGTTGCGCGCGGAGCGAACGGGTACGTGGCGGGCATCACTCTCCTGCTTGAGCCGCACCAGATCCAGCCTCATTTCGGCGGCGGTTTGATAGCGCTCCTTCCGATCTTTTTTGAGGGCCCGCTCGGCGATGGCTTGGAGCCCGCGCAGGAGCTCGGCATCGGAGCCGACGTCGGATGTCGGTCGGCTCACCGCCTCCGCCACCCTGCCTTCGAAGCTCTGCCAGGCGGCGGTCATTTCGTTCAGGACCAGGCCAAAGCTGTAGAGATCACTCCGGGCATCGAGCTCTTCGCCGCGCATTTGTTCGGGCGACATATAGAAGAGCGTCCCAAGTGCGACCCCGGTAACGGTGGGGTTATCGACGTCGCCGGACCATGAGTCCGGCGGCAGCGACTCGTGGTCGCTGCCCCCAGTAGCATGCAACGTCAGTGGGGCCGACAGTGCGGCCGGTACCGGTGGGGCGGGGGCAGGCGGGTGGTGCATGAGCCTCGCCAAGCCAAAGTCCAGAAGCTTAGCCTGTCCGAGAGTCGTGATGTAGATATTGGAAGGCTTGACGTCGCGATGCACAATGTCGTGCTGGTGCGCCGCCTCCAGGCCGGCGGCGACCTGGATGGCGTAATCCAGCACTTCGTTCGCGCTAAACGGCGCAAACCCGAGCTGCCCTGCCAGGCGCGCCGTCAAGGTCTCGCCCTCAAGGTACTCCATGGCAATGAAGGGCTGACCTTCGTAGTCGCCCACATCGTACACCGTGCAGATATTGGGGTGATTCAGTGATGACATCACGCGCGCCTCGCGGTGGAAGCGCTCTAACGCCGCAGGGTCCGGCGGGCTCGCAGGCGGCGGAGTCGACCCTCCCTCGGGCTCCGGCCCGTGCGGGTAGAGGAATTTGAGAGCCACGAGCCGACCAAGTCGCGTGTCCTCGGCTTTGAAGACGATGCCCATACCTCCCTGGCCGATCCTCTCCAGGACCCGGTAATGCTGAATCGTCTCGCCGATCATGGGCTTGCCTTGGCGCGGTCTGCCGAAAGGGCTCTTCGGGACGTAACCGCTTTGCCTGCTTCGATATGCTCCCTTTCAAGATAGCATTAATATTGCGTTAACAATTAAAAATATACGTACGGTCTTGCTCCAACCTTCCGGGTTTGGGGGCATGACGGTCAGGAGGTCCGCTGGTCGCGATGAATTGCGATAACTTATTGTTATATTTGTATTTAGAGAAGGTCCCGGAACAAGTCTTGCTCGTCCCGGGCCCTCTCTGATCTCTATTCTGTGGTCGATTTTGTACTCGGAGCCGCGGCGGACCGGTTTCCCGTCGCGGCTGACTTCCGCTTGCTCTTCCGTCCTTTCGACCCTGTCCCGGTTGTTTTGATTAGCTTCTCTTTTGGCATAACAATCTCCTTGAAGGAGCCTTCTGGTCTCTGGCAACCCCCAAAGCGGAGCCGAGCACCAGTCCGGTTCGCCCAGAATGAGGCCCTCATCGGGGAGAATGCTACGCTCCTAAAATGGGACAGTGGGTAAAACTGAGAAGACTGGGAAAATTTATTTTCTCAATATTTTCAGTGAGTTGCGCGGATTTTGAAGATTTTGTCGGGGCGCGGCCCCGCCAAGCCGCCTTAGACCCCCGGGGAATGCTCGTCAGTTTGAAGATGTCCAAGTAAGGACACTTCCAGCGGTCGCCCTTCACTGTGGCGCCAGCCGATTCAGCACGTCTTGCAGCTTTTTCATTTCCGCGCCGTACCCCGCCCAATCGCCTTGGCGCAATGACTGGTCGGCCTTTTCGAAGTGCTCGCGAGCTTCACGCGCTAGCGCAGCAAAGTCGGTCGGGACACCCGTATTCTGTACGGCAGCGGGAACTCCGGCGCTGGCAGGGGCAGTACCGGCAGCAGCGGGCGCGGCGGCGAGCATGGCGCCGGAAGTTCCGCCGAAGATGCCGGTAAGGGCGGCGTCAAGTGTGGAGTCCATCACCACTTTGTCGGAGTAGGAGACGATCACGCGCTTCAACTGCGGCAGGCCGGATGCGGTTTCAGTCGAGAGGTAGAGCGGCTCAATGTAGAGCACCGAATTGCGCACCGGGATCACCAGCAGCGTCCCCCGGATCACCCGGGATCCGCCCTGGCCCCAGAGCGTCAGCAGCTGTGAGATCGACGGGTCCTGATCGATCCGCGACTCGATCTGTTGCGGTCCGTAGATCAGCTTCTGCTTGGGGAAGGTGAAAACCATGACTTTCCCGTAGTTGGGAGCGTCGCAGCGCGCCGCCATCCAGGCGATCATGTTTTGCTTGCGCGCGGGCGTGAAAGGCACCATCAGGATGAACTCCTCTTTGGTGCCGACTTCCGCCAGCTTCATGATCGTGTAGTAGGGCGACATCGGTGTGTTGTCGCCGCGCGCCGCGCTCTGCGCCACCCGCCAGAGGTCTTCTTTGTTGTAGAACACGCGCGGATCGGTCATGTGATAGGTGGCGTATTTGGACGCCTGGATGGTGAAGAAGTCCTCCGGATACCGGATGTGCGCGCGCAGATCCTCCGGCATCGCGTCGAGCGGCTGAAAAACGCCGGGGAAGAGGCTGGAATACACCCGGATCAGCGGATCCGTGGGGTCAGCCACGTAGAAGTGGACGGCCCCCGTGTAGGCATCGACAGTAGCTTTGACTGAATTGCGGATGTAATTGGTGTCCGACTCGCCGAACGCTTCGGAGTACGGGTATTGACTGGACGTGGTGTAGCCGTCGAGCATCCAGACGAGCGATCCGTCCGACGCTACGACCAGATAGGGGTCGTGGTCATAAGTGATAAATGGCGTCAATCGGCCGGCGCGCTCCAGGATGTTGCGATAGATCATGACCCGGCTGGAGTCCTGGATGTCAGTCGAGAGCAGCACCTTGAGTTCGCCGAATTTGATGGCGAACAGCAGGCGCCGCAGGAAGCTTTGCACGGGGATCCCGCCGCTTCCGGCATAGGTGTTGTAGACGTTTTCCTCTCCGGACGGGTAGTCGAATTCCTTCAGTCGCGTATCGACAATGCAATAGTCGGCGGGGAGCTCACCGTAGTAGATTTCAGGCCGCGTGACGTGCAGGGAAGGGACGTTCGATGCCGGCGGAATATCCTTCACGAAGAACACCGGCAGGCCATCGGGCGTCGCCTCGTTGACCGGTCCCATGCACAGGCCGTAGCCGTGCGTGTAGGTGAGGTGCTCATTGATCCAGTTGCGGCTGGGCAAGCTGGCGGCATTCAGCTCGCGCGGCGAGAGCGACACTTGGCGGTAGCTGCCGTTGATCCAGTAGCGGTCGTTGTCCACGCGCGCGAAGTCGTAATAGGTGCGGATCTCCTGGAGCTGAGCGAAGGTGGTCAGCAGCGGCGCGTGGTCCCACAGCCGGATGTTGCCAATGGTGGCCGAGTTCTGGCTCAGATCGTTGGAGCTCAGGTCCTCCACCGCGGGAAACTCATGTTCATCGAAGCGGTCGAGCGCGTAAGCCTTGCGCGTGAATTCAATGGCGCGGGCGATGTAAGGCCGCTCCTTATCCTGCTCGTTGGGCCCCACGATCAGGCGCTGCACGATCTCGGGATAGATGGCCCCGCCGACGATCCAGACTGCCACCAGCGCGAGCACACCATAGACTGCGTTCCGCAGGCGACCCGTCCGGGCGCTGGCAAGCAACGCCAGGCCCACCGCCACGGTCAGCACCAGCAGGATCCAAAGCACGGGAAGCGAGGCATGAATGTCTGTGTAGCCGGCACCGGTGATCAGCCCCCGCTGCGAGTAGAGCAGGTTATACATCGAGAGCCGCGACTGGTAGGCCAGCGCAAAGAAGAAGAAAGCGCCGATCACACAGAGGTGGGCCCGGGCCGCAGGCAGGAGGGACACGGAGCGTTGCGTGATGGTCACGCCGCCCTTCAGCGCGTAAAGCACCGCCGTTCCGGCGAAGGACACCAGGATCACGACCAGGGCCAGGTCGTAGAGGAAACCGATAAAAGGCAGCCTGAACAGATAGAAGCTGAGGTCGATGCCGAACAGCGGATCGGTCTGGTTGAGCGCCACCGCGTGCGTGGCCTGAAGATAATCGAGGGCATGGCCGCCCGCCCACTCCCCAGCGGCCCAGGCCACCAGGACGACGCCCAGAGCAATCAACCGCTCGAAGGTGGCCGACAAGCGCTCAAACAGCGGAAATTCGATGAGCTCGCCGTGCACGCGATAGCCGTGGCGGCGCGCGAGCGTGCGCGCCAGCAGCAGGTTGCCGCCCACTACCACGAGAACGGCAAGAGCCACGAGGCTGCCCAGGTCAATCTGGGCCTTGAGCATCGTCCAGTAGATGATGCCGAAGCCTTCCTGGCGGAACCACAGCCAGTCGACGATGAGATCGAGACCGCCGGAAAGCAGTGGGATGATGATGACCAGCAGGACGCTGAGGAAAAGAACTAACTTGGCGAGACGGTCAGGCCGCAACGGATCCCCTCCCGCTTCATCTTTTCACAGCGGACGCAGCGTGTCAAAATTTCAGGGTAGGGGGTAGTGGTGTCATTTTGCGGCATCGTCAATCAGCGAAGGCGGGAATCCGTTTATGGGGCGCGCTATCTTAAGGATTCTCCTAACGGATTCCCGCCTTCGCGGGAATGACGGTGCGCCTGAAACGATTTCATATCAGCAAATGACACCACTACCGGGTAGGGGCGGCTCTTGTGGCCGCCCGCCATTTGTGGTGCCATTAGTTGGGCGGCCCACGAGGGCCGCCCCTACGACGGAACCGCGGAGAACCTATGCCGACCTACACACCCACGGAACGAACTCAGGTAAGACGGCTGCCCAAACGTGCCGTCTATGACAAAGCGCAGGTCCATGCCATCCTCGACGAAGGTTTTCTTTGCCACGTCGGATTTGCCGTCGACGGGCAGCCCTACGTCATCCCCACGCTCTACGCACGCGTGGGCGAGCGGATCTACTTTCACGGTTCTGCCGCCAGCCGCATGCTGCGATCCGCCGGCGACGGCGCCCAGGTTTGCCTCACCGTAACGCTGGTGGATGGATTCGTACTGGCGCGCTCGGCCTTTCATCACTCCATGAATTACCGGTCGGTGGTTGTGCTCGGCTCGGCGAGATTGGTGACCGATGCCGGCCAGAAGTGGGAAGCCCTCCACCGCCTCACCAACCACATCGTGCCGGGACGATGGGAAGAGGTCCGCCAGCCTAGCGAGCAGGAGATTAAGGGGACTAGCGTCCTCGCGCTCGACCTCGATGAAGTGTCGGCCAAGGTGCGCACGGGTCCACCGGCGGACGATGAGGAGGACTACGCGCTGCCCGTCTGGGCGGGCGTGGTTCCGGTCGAGATGATGTTCGGTGAGCCCCTTCCCGATTCCCGGCTGCTGCCCGGCGTTCGCGAGATCGATTCGAGCCGGCTCAAGAGCCGCGCAAACCGCACAAATCCCTGAGGGCCTTATATCAGAAATCGGGCCATGGGCCTGGTTCCACCCTATTTGACTCGGGGTATCAGCAGTGGTACCTTGCCTCCATCGGGTATGGGGAGGCGCTACGATGGATCGACCCCGGGTTTCGTCGCCTGTTCCTGTCTGCGGTGCCGCCTGGTATTCGGCGGCGCTGGTCGTCGCGCTTGTTCCGGGGTGTGTCTGGGGCCAGCGAAATTCCTTTATCAGCGGGACGTGCAGCCTCAATGGCCAAGTGCGCACCGACCAAGGAGTGGCGGTTAGAAATGCCATGGTACGGCTGGAGACCCCCGAAGGAGAGATGGTTGACCAGCGGCCGGCCACAACCGCCGGACAGTTCTTCTTTTCGGCGATCCCTAAGGGGTTTTACACCCTGATGGTGTCTGCGGACGGCTTCGAAACCTATCGCGAATCCGTGAATATGCGCGAGGGGCCGGATCAACTGAATGTCTCCATCAATCTGACCCCGGCGGGCAAGCTCGATCAGGGCCAAGCGCAAACGCCGGCGCCCGCTCTTTCTGACGCAGCGGCGCCCCACGAAGCGAAGAGTGAGTACGACAGGGCGGTGAAGTCGATCGAATCCCGGAAATATGGCGATGCCCGCAAGCACCTCCAGGCAGCGGTTGACCGGTATCCGTGCTATGCGCGGGCGCAGACCGACCTCGCACTGGTGGAAAGCCAGCAGAAGGATTACAAGAGCGCCGAAGCCGCCTTCCGGCAGTCCATCTCCTGTGACCCTGGATACACGGATGCCTACCTGAATCTGGGGCAGCTCCTGAACGCTGCGAAACGCTTCGACGAGGCGGCGCAAACGTTGAAAGAGGGGCTCCGGCAATCACCCTCGTCCTGGCAATTCCGTTATCAAGCCGGCGTGGCGGAATACGGCTTGAAGCACTATGAGCTGGCCCAGCAGCAGCTCGAGGCAGCCCGGTCTCTGAGCTCCGGCGGGTCAGCCGAGATCGAAGTCAAACTGGCCGACGTCTATCTCAAGGAGAACTCCTTTGAGAAGGCTTACGTTTCCATGCAGCAGTACCTGAGAATCCAGCCCGACGGACCGTTTGCATCACGCATCAAGACGATCATGAAACAGATGGAGTCGAGCGGTGTGCTGCAGGCGCAGATTCCTGCGTTTCCCGAGCAGGTAGCAAGTGCACACTAGAACCGGGCTGGGATGGTGCGGAAAAACCGATCGATGTCAACCTGAGCGACGCGAAGAATCTCATATGTCCTCTCATCTCAAGGCGAGATTCTTCGCTTCGCTCAGAATGACATGCCAGCCTGGCTAGGAGGTCTTCCCAACATGGCTCGGCTTCTGATCACGTTGCGCGGCCGCTTCCCGGTCCGCGAAGACCGCTGCCGGTGGAGCCTCGGTGCCCTGGTTTTGATCGCTTGCCTGGCGGTGCCCGCCGGCGCCGGGGCACAGGGAAGGGACACGAATCTCAACGGCCGGGTGCGCACCGATGAGGGTGTCGCCGTCAAGGATGCCACGGTGAAGCTGGAGACCCAGGAAGGAGAGCTGGTTCAGCAACAGCCGACAACAACTGCCGGCCAATTCTTCTTCAACAACGTTCCCAAGGCCATGTACGTGCTAACCGTCACCGCGCCGGGTTTCGAGACCTACCAGCAGACGGTCAACATGGAGGTAGGCGCCAATCAATACGAGATCTCCGTCAGCCTCACCCCGGCGCGCAGGCAGGTTCAAGCCAAGGAGGAGCCGCCGGCGTTGTCCGACGCGCAGGCTCCGAAGGAAGCCAAACACGATTACGAAAAGGCGGAAAAAGCAATCGCATCGCGCAAGTACGGGGAGGCCCGTAAGCAACTGAAAGCCGCGGTCGATCAGTATCCGTGCTATGCCAAGGCGCAGACCAAGTTGGGATTGGTCATGAGCCAGCAGAAAGACTATAAAGATGCCGAAGCAGCGTTCCGAAAATCGATCTCCTGTGACGCGGGATATCTTGATGCCTACGTTGAACTGGGGCAACTCTTGAACGCCGACAAACGCTTCGCGGAATCCGTTCCCGTTTTGGAGCAGGGTCTCCGTCAGTCGCCCGCCTCCTGGCAGTTCTACTACGAAGCGGGCGTGGCCCAATACGGATTAGGTCACTACGATGTGGCCCTGCAGCAGTTTGAAAAAGCCAAAGCGCTTGCCGCGCAGCCTTCCGCCGAACTCGATGTGAAACTGGCCGACGTGTATGTGAAACAGAACTCTTTCCAGAAGGCCTACGCTTCCATGCAGGAGTACCTGAAGCTGGAGCCGGAAGGAGCCTTGGCGCCGCGAATCAGGACCATAATGAAACAGATGGAATCAAGCGGCGTGCTGGAGGCTCAGGCACCGGCCTTTCCTCAACAGAACTAATGCCAGAATTGGTGCCCGCGTGCTGCGCCATCTGGCAGTCGGAACCGTCCCCCGATTCGTCAATCAGCGTAGGCGCGAATCCACTTTTGGCGCGCTCTTTCTAATGGATTCCCGCTTGCGCTGATTGACGATATCCTTAAGGCGAGTCTAGAGTCAGCACCTGACAGCACTGCCTGGCGTCGATCATGGTTGAGTTTGACGTAGGGGCGGGGCCCTGTGCCCGCCCAACTGTTGAGGTTCGCAAAATATGGTGACGGGTTGCGACGTAGCGGGCAAGATGCCCGCGCTACGAGCCGTCCGCCGTCACTATAATTTGCGAAGGTCAGTATCTGAACCGGGCCGAACTGGGCGGGCGCGGGGGCCCGCCCCTACGTCAAACTGAACCACTACCCTGGAAATTTGCGTGCTTTGTTCAGGCATTGCTATTCTGAAGGCGGTGCTGAATTCGATGGCAAGAATCCTGAAGCTCAATTCCTGGTTTTCTTTTGCGGCGTGCGTTGGTCGCCGTCTAATGCCTCGATGGGTCCTTGTGCCGCCGCTGCTGGCCGTCTTGGGACTCGGTTCCGCGGCCGTCGGCCGTGCGCAGAGCCGATCGCCGGGCGCTCCCGCAAGTCAGGCGCACCTCCCTCCCGAGGCGCAGCAATTGGCCGCTGAGGCTCAGCAGGCGGTGAGCCGCGGCGACCATGCCGCAGCCATCGACGCCTATCAGAAACTCGCCCGACTCTTACCCAACGTGCCCGAGATCCACGCCGATCTCGCCACCGCATATTATTCCGCCGGACGCCTGGACGACGCGGCCGCGGAGGCAAGAATTGCGCTGAAGGCCAAGCCTGCGCTGACAAATGCACGCTATATTCTGGACGCCAGTCTCGCCGAGAGCGGCCATTGCCCGGAGGCGCTTCCCGATCTCGAGAAGGATTACCCGCACGCCGCGGGTCCGCTTAAGCTTGCCCTCGGTCTCGGCGCGTTTCGCTGCAGCATGGGGCTTGGACAGGCCGACACCGCGCTGGAGTTCGCCCGGTGGCTGAATCACGACTATCCCGACAACGCGGACGTTCTGTATCTGAGCGCACACTTCTACTCGGACCTGTCCGACGATGCCTCGCAGCGACTGCTCGCCAAGGCGCCGAACTCCTATCAGGCCCACCAAATGAGCGCCGAAGTGCTGGAGTTGCAGGGCAAGACCACAGACGCGATCGACGAGTACCGCAAGGTGCTGGCCATGAACCCGCGTCTTCCCGGCATTCACTATGAGATTGGGCATCTCCTGCTCGTAGGCCAGCCCACGCCGGCAGCTCTGAACCAGGCCCGGAACGAGTTCGAGGAGGAGTTGAAAATCGATCCCCGCAACCCCGGCGCCGAAGGAGAGCTTGGCGAAATGGCATGGCAGTCACGCAGTTGGGACGAAGCTATCACGCACTTTCGCGCGGCGTTGAAAATCGATCCGGGCAACGAAGCCGCCCTGGTGGGCCTGGGCAAATCGCAGCTCTCTGCCGGACGTGCTTCCGAAGCAGTTGGCCCGCTGGAAATGGCCGTCAGGATGGCTCCTGATGATCCAACCGCGCATTACCAGTTGTCGTTTGCCTATCGGCATCTGAATCGAAGCGCCGACGCGGATAAGGAGATGGCGTCGTATCGGCGGGCTTACGCCCAGGTCCAGCAGCAGAACCAGGCGACCCGATCCGGCCTCGCGGGCGACATGACGGCGAAGCCGTGAGTCGCAGTCACTCAGTCCGGAGTCATTCAGTCCGCAGTCTTCGGGCTCCTCTTGCTGTTTTCGAACTCGGTCTGTTAGCCCTGACCCTCAGACTCCGGACTGAACGACTCCGGACTGGCTGACTGCAAACTGACGATGACCCGCAGATCCTTCCTCAATTCCACTCTTAGTGCGGGAGTCATGCTCGCCGGCGCGCGTCATCTTGCCGCCCAAGGCATGCGATCGCGCGGTGTGAAGGCGGCGCCGCGCCCGAAGTTTTCCGGCAAGCCATGGCCTGTGACCTTTAAGCATGTTTCGGCGGAGGCGGGCGTCGCCACGCCTGTTGTCTACGGCGAAGAGTACGTCAAGCGCTACATTTTCGAGGCCAACGGACCGGGCATCGCGTTTTATGATTACGACCACGACGGCTGGCTCGATATTCTCGTGCCGAGCGGCACTCGCCTTGAAGGATTTCCGGCAGGTCAGGAGCCTTCGAATCGCCTTTATCACAACAACCGCAATGGTACCTTCACCGACGTGACGGAGAAGGCGGGGCTGAAGCGCTTCGGCTGGTGCACCGGCGTGTGCGTCGGCGACTACGACAACGACGGTCGCGACGATCTCTTTCTGACTTACTACGGCCAGAACGTCCTCTATCGCAACAACGGCGACGGCACGTTTACCGACGTGACCGGCAAGGCCGGCCTCGCTGAATCGCGCACGCGCTACTCCACGGGGTGCACTTTCGTCGATTATGACCGCGACGGGCGGCTCGATTTGTTCGTGGCGCGCTACATCGATCTCGATCTCGCGAAGACGCCGGTGGGCGGCGCCAATCGGTTCTGCCAGTACCGCGGTGTATCGGTGAACTGCGGCCCGCTAGGGCTCCCCAAAGAGACCTGCTCGCTTTACCACAACAACGGCGACGGCACGTTTACCGAGGTCAGCGAGAAGGCGGGCATCCTCAAGGCCGGGCCGCGCTGGAGCCTGGGCGCGATCGCGTTCGATTACAATAACGACGGCTGGCCCGACATCTTCGTAGCCTGCGATTCTTCGCCCAATCTGCTGTTTCGCAACAATCGCGACGGCACCTTCACCGAGACCGGCACGGACTCGGGCTGCGGCTTGAGCGCCGACGGCCAGGAACAGGCCAACATGGGAATCGCGCTCGGCGATTATGATGGCGACGGCTACCTCGATCTTTACGTCACGCACTTCAGCGATGATGTTCCCGCGCTCTATCACAGCGTCAAGGGGGAATTTTTCGACGATGTCACCTACGCCGCCGGACTGGCCGTCAATACAAAATACGTCGGCTGGGGCGCGGATTTCGCAGACCTGGATAACGACGGTTGGCTCGACTTGCTCGAAGTCACGGGCACCGTTTATCCCGAAGTCGAGAAGGTGTACAAGGACTATCCATATCGGACCCAACGCGTGGTTTACCGCAATCTTCAGAACGGGACCTTCGAGGAGGTGTCGGACCTGTGCGGACTCGCGGTCGCGGAGCATCATTCCAGCCGAGGCTGTGCATTGGGCGATTTCAACAACGATGGAAACGTGGACGCGCTGATCTTCAATATGAGCGAACCGCCCTCGCTCCTCCAAAACGTAAATGCAAGCGGCAATCACTGGTTGACCGTCAAATGCGTGGGAACCAAGTCGAATCGATCGGCCATCGGCGCGCGCGTAACCGTCGAAGCCGGCGGCCGTCGCCAGATTCGCGAAGTTCTGAGCGGATCGAGTTACCTCTCGCAGAGCGATCTGCGGCAGCATTTTGGCCTGGGCGCCGCCCGAAAGGCGGACGCCGTCGAGGTGCGCTGGCTCAGCGGCCAAGTGGATCGGATCACGCACGTGGACGCCGACCAGTTTATTACGATCGAAGAGGGCGGCAGAATCACCAAGCGCTAGATCCGACCCGATATTAAGTCCGACGCCCCGTTCCGATTTTCAGGCGTTCCCAAAGCTACGCGGCGGGTGTAAACTACCCGCGTAAGAGCAATCACCATCGTCCAAACCCCGGAGCTTGGGAGCCGCACTGGTCGGCCAGCTCATGAGACCGCCCTCACCAAGGAGTCGACAAACATGTCTCGAAAGATGCTCACTCTCCTTACAGCGCTGATCTTGCTGCCTGCCGCCGCGCGCGCGCAAACGGTAGATGAAATCGTCGCCAGGTGGATTCAGGCTCGCGGCGGTATGGAGAAGCTGAAATCGGTCCAGACCCGGCGCATCGCTCTGAAATTCCACGCTGGATCTTTTGAGGCCAACATCGTGGAGATCAACAAGCGTCCTGACAAGATGCGTCAGGAATTTATCCTGCAGGGCATGGCGCAGCTGGAAGCCTACGACGGCAAGAGCGGATGGCAATTGAATCCGTTCAGCGGGCGCCGGGAAGCCGAACTTCTCTCCGAAGACGACATGAAGGGGCTCGTTGAGGAAGCCGACATCGACGGTCCGCTGGTCGATTACGCGCAGAAGGGCCACAAGGCGGAGCTCGTCGGCCACGACGACGTGGAAGGCACCGACTGCTATAAGATCAAACTCACGCTGAAGAACGGCGACATTCGCACCATCTATCTCGATAGCGACTCCATGATGCAGATCAAGCAGGAGTCTCAGACGTATATTCGCGGCGCGATCCGCGAGGGCGAGACGTATTACGGCGACTACGAGAAGGTGGACGGCTTGTACGAGCCGTTCGCCATCGAATCCGGGCAGAAAGGCGATCCCGACCGGCAGAAGCTTACGGTGGAGAAGGTCGAGTTCAATGTGCCGGTCGACGATTCGATATTTGCAATACCGGTCAAACACTGAGTCATTAAGCGATTGAGTCATTGAGCGAACAGAGCCAATCGCTCTATCGCGCGATCACGCAATCACCCAATGGCTCGTCAATCGGCAATTCTTAACGGGGGATTTTCTAAAATGCGCAGATCAACCGCTGGCTTTGCGATTCTCCTGGCGGCAATGGCAGCACTCTCGCTTGCCGGCAGCATGGCCGCGCAGGAAATGAAGTTTGATTCCGACACCATCTCCGGCCTGGGCGCGCGCAACATCGGCTCCGCCACCATGAGCGGACGTGTGACCTCGCTGGCGGGTGTCTGGGAGAAGGATCGCCTCACGGTCTATGTCGGCGCGGCGAGCGGAGGCGTGTGGAAGTCGATGAATGGCGGCACGACCTTCAAGCCGGTGTTTGACAAGCAGCCCGTGCAGTCCATCGGCGCCATCACGATCGATCCCTCAAACCCGAAGACAATCTGGGTGGGCACGGGCGAAGCGTGGACGCGGAACAGCACGTCGATTGGCGACGGCATTTATAAATCGACCGACGGCGGCGACAACTGGACGAACATGGGGCTGAAGGACTCGGAGCGCATCGCCAAGATCCTGGTCGATCCCAGGGATTCGAACACTGTATACGCCTGCGTTCCGGGGAAGCTCTGGAGCGACAGCGACGATCGCGGCCTTTACAAGACCACCGATGGGGGCAAGTCTTGGACGAAGATCCTGAAGGGCGCCAATCTCTCCACCGGCTGCTCGATGATTTCCATGAGTCCCGACGATTCCAAGGTGATCTACGCGGGCATGTGGGATTTCCGCCGCCGAGGCTGGACATTCCGCTCCGGCGGGGATGGTCCCACCGCCCCCAGCGGCAGCGGATTTTTCAAGACCACCGACGGCGGCGCAACCTGGACCAGCATGGACGAGAAGAACGGCTTGCCGGCGAAGCCCTGGGGACGGATCGCCGTCGCGATCGCGCCGTCCAATTCCCATGTCGTGTACGCTCTCGTCGAGTGCACGTCGAGCGCGCTCTATCGCTCGGACGATGCTGGCCAGACCTGGCAGCGTCGCGACAACAGCCAGATGATGGTGTGGCGGCCGTTCTACTTCGCCAACCTGATTGTCGATCCCAAGAACGAGAACAAAGTCTACAAGCCCGACGGCGGCCTGATCCTGAGCACTGACGGCGGGCGCAGCTTCAGCGGCATTTCCGGAGGCGCGCACGGCGATTTTCACGACGTCTGGATCGATCCGCGCAACTCCGATCACGTCATTACCGGTGACGACGGCGGCGTCTGGTACTCGTACGACAGCGGCAACAACTGGTGGAAGGCTGACAACCTGCCGATCTCGCAGTTCTATCACGTGAGCGTCGACATGGCCGACCCCTATCACGTGTACGGCGGCCTGCAGGACAACAGCGTCTGGCGTGGCGATTCATCGTACCCGGGCGGAATCACCAACAGCCAATGGGAGAACCTGGGCGGCGGCGACGGGTTTTGGGCTTTCGCTGACACGGCCGATCCCCACTACGCCTACGTGGAGTCGCAGGGCGGTGAAATTGCGCGCGTGAATCAGCTGACGCTCGAATCACGCAGCATCAAGCCGCTGCCCAACTACGGCGAGGGCAAAATGCGGTTGAACTGGAACACGCCCATCCACATGAGCCCGAATGAGCCGGGGACGGTCTACATCGGGGGGCAATTCCTGTTCCGCTCGCGCGACCACGGCCAGACCTGGGACCGCATCTCGCCTGACCTTACCACCAACGACCCCGACAAGGAGAAGCAGGAGGAATCGGGCGGCGTGACGGTGGATAATTCCGACGCCGAAACTCACTGCACGATCTATTCGATCAGCGAGTCGCCGCGCGACGGCCAGACGATCTGGGTGGGCACCGACGACGGCAATCTGCAGCTCACCCGCGACGGCGGCAAGACGTGGAACAACGTCGTGAGCAATGTCCCGGACCTGCCGCGATTCTCCTGGGTTTCCTGGGTGGAAGCCAGCCGGTTTGATCCGGCCACCGCTTACGCCGCCTTCGATCGCCACAGTTTCGGCGACATGGACCCCTACGTTTACAAGACCACCGATTATGGCAAGACGTGGACGCGCCTCGTTGGTCCCGCGAGCGGCGTCCGGGGGTTCGCGCACGTGATCAAGGAAGACACCGTAGCGCAGAACCTGCTGTTCCTCGGCACCGAGTTCGGTCTCTGGATTTCGCTCGATAGTGGCAAGCAGTGGGCGCAGTACAAGGGCGGGGAATTTCCCAGCGTCCCCGTGCGCGACCTGGTGGTGCATCCGCGCGACTCCGACCTGGTGATCGCGACGCACGGCCGTGGCATCTGGATCGTCGACGACATCACGCCGCTGCGCCAACTCACGCCCGCCGTGCTCTCCGAAGAGGCGGGCTTCATCACCGGCCGGCCGACCCAGCAGCGCCTGGCGGCGTCTGGCGGCTGGTCCAACGGCAACGCCGTCTTCGTGGGCTCCAATCCGCCTGACGCGGCGCTGATCACCTATTACCAGCAGAAGCGGCACATCTTCGGCAAGATGACGATCCAGGTGTTCGATCCTGATGGCAAGCTGGTCGAGACTTTGCCTGCCAATGCGCGCCGCGGGCTGACGCGAGTGCAGTGGGGGATGCGCCTGAAGCCGCCGCGCGTGCCGCCCGCGGTTTCCCTTGCCTTCGAAGCCAGTATCGGCGCCCGAGTCCTGCCGGGAACCTACACCATCAAGATGACGCGCGGTTCCGACGTTTATACCGAGAAGCTAACCGTCGGCCTTGATCCTCGCGCCACCTACACGGCAGAGGATCGCAAGCTGCAGCTCGACGCTGTCCGGCGCGTCTCGGCGTTGCTCAGTGACATGAGCTACCAGGTGGCCCGCATCAACGGAGTGCGCGATGCCCTGGCCCAGCGCTCCGCCAAGTTGCCGCAAGGCGATTCGCTGCGTGCGCAATTGACGACGCTTTCGGGTCGCGCCGACGACATTCGCAGGAAGATTGTGGCTACCAAGGAAGGCGGCGCCATCACCGGCGAATTGCGCCTCCGCGAATACACCACGGAACTCTACGGTGATTTTGTTTTCTACGATGGCAAACCCGGAGACTATCAGGTGGCGCGAATCGACTCGCTGCGGCACGAGCTCGACGACGTGGCGCAGCAGTTCGACGGCTTCGTGGCCAAAGACCTGGCGGCAGCGAATCAGTCGCTGACCGAGAAGAAGCTCGAGCCCGTGCAGCCGGTATCGCGCGAAAACTGGGAGAAAGCCAATCCCGCGCCGGGAGCGGAAAGTAGTTCCGCGGCAACTGCTGCGGCAGCAGCAGCGTTTCCGCGCGAAATGGGCGAGCGGGACTGAATCGCCTGTAGAGGCGCTGTCCTCAGCGCTGACGGGTCGAGATCAGCTCACCTTCCAGTCCGTGAGAGCCAGATCGCCGACGCGCTCGAACTCGCGGGTATTGTGAGCGAGTAGCGCAGACCTGCTTCTCAAGGTCTGCGGCTCCTCAGATGGGCGTACTCTCATCGGCTGGCAGACGGACACGGTCGACAGTCAGCCCGCACCGTTGCTCCTGCTCCTCCGCGTTCCTCCCAGCATACTCATGGACGCTGGACCATGCCCAGTCCTCGGCTCTTCGGACCAAGCCGCAGCGAACCGGGTTGAGATGAATATACTCAACGGTCTCATTATATTCCTTGACGGTGCGCAGCGCGCGGTCGAAGAACCGGCCTTGCCAAAGCTCACCGCCCCTCCCGCTCGCCACATTGATTGCGATCATCGAGCTGACTTTGACGGCTTTGAACACCACCGAGATGCTGGGCGGGTGCGGCGGATAGACGACGGCATGCCAGTGGTCGGGCAGAAACACCCAGGCGCTGAGCACAAACCTGTGCTTCCGGCGCATTTTCGCGAGGGACCGGGCGAGCAGCCTGAAATCGTCCTCTTGCAGAATGACGCGCCTCGGCAGCAACTTCACCGTCACGAAGAAATAGCGGTCATCGAGAAAGGGCCGCCGCAGCCTCGACATGCGGCCAATCTAAGTTGCATGGTGGTCACAACACAAGCCCGAATCGATCCCAGCAGAGAAGCCGCAGACCTTGGGAAGCAACGTAGCGCGGACCTGTTTTGTAGGTCCGCGGCTTTTGTTTACGGGCCCGGAAGTGCCGCGGACCTTAGAAAGCAGGTCCGCGCTACGCTTGCTTGCGACCTGTCATTCCGAGCGGAGCGAGGAATCTCGCTCTGAAAGTAAACGAGATACGAGATTCCTCGTTCCTGCGGCTCCTTGGAATGACATGGACGATGAGTTTTTCAACATCCTGCTCGGCTGGCCTGGCCGGAAGCTCTATGGCGCCGGGCATCAGCAAATCCGAAATCGTTTGCCGGCTGGCAATCGGCCGAGCCGGTACGCCGCATGTTAAATTAACCGGAAGGGGGACCGATGATGCCGACTATTCCTGCCGTCGGAGAGCCGAACGAGATCTACCAGATGAAGATCACGCTGCTGGGTACGGATCCGCCAATCTGGCGGCGGTTGTTGGTTCCCGCTGGGCTGACCCTGGAGCAGTTGCATCAAGTCCTGCAACGGGCCATGGGTTGGGAAGACTGCCATATGCATGATTTTCAGATCGGGCAGCAGAGGTTCGGAAAACCCGATCCGACGGAGCAGGCCTTTGGGGGACCGCGGACGGCCAGCGAACGAACCGCACGACTGTTCAGCGTGCTGGGCAGGGTGGGAGCAAAGGCCGTGTACACCTATGACTTCGGCGATGGTTGGCAACATCAAATCGTGGTCGAGAAGTGCCTGGCGCCCGAACCCGAGCGCGCTTATCCGGCGTGCCTGGCGGGCGAACGGCATGGCCCGCCCGAAGACTGCGGCGGCATACCCGGTTTTTACAATCTGCTGGAGGCGATCAGCGATCCGGGACATGAGGAACATGAAGAGCTTCTGGACTGGCTCGGCAAAGAGTTCGATCCGGAAGCTTTTTCGGTTACTGAGGTCAATCGCCGACTCGCACCGTTGCAGCGGCGCCGGAACAAAGCCGCCGGGCGGAAGTGAGCCAGCGCCCCGGAGCAATCCTAGCGCGGATCGCTACCAGACGGTCGCCGCGTAGACGGGATCCGGGTAGAGAACGCCGAGGACTTTGTCGATCATTTCGTGACCGACGTCAGGCCCATCGGTAAAGATCACTGCGCCGCGGCGCTGACGAGGAATGAAGAACACAAACGTCTTCACGTCGGAGTCGGCGCCGGTATGGTCCGCGATGATCTCGCCGTTGAGATTAACAACGTACCAGCCCAGCCCGAATCCTTCCGAGACGTGGCACTGCTCCGGATGCTCTGCCTCGCAGAGCACTTCCTCCTTCTCCGGCGTCACCAGGTTTCGCGTGATGGTGAGGCGCTGATCGGCGATGCCCTTTTCAAGCCCATTGTCCCGCATCACACTGATGACGAACTTCGCGTAGTCGGAAACCGTGGCGCGAAGCAGGTCCGCCGCAGACCAGTTCGTTCGAGGCTGGGCTTCGACCGGCTTGGCTTGCCGCCCGGCCCACCACGGCTGCGGTGTATACGACGTGTCCTTCATGCCAATGGGATCGAACACGTAGCGTTGCACGAGGTCCAGAAAGGGCTCTCCCGTTTTTTTCTCCGCGAAACGTGCCACGTAGTCGTAGCCCTCACCCGAATACCCCGTGCGTGTGCCCGGCTGCCACTGAAAGATGAGCTTGTCTTGAGTGAGATAACGCCAATTCGGAAATCCGGTCTGGTGGGAAAGACACAGGCGCGCGGTCAGGAGCTCATTCCACGGGTTCGCCTTTACATCCGGGTCGACCCACTGGTTGGAGATCGGCTCATCCATAGAGAGTCTTCCTTGGGATGCGAGGCGCAGAATCAGTTCTGCGGTAATCGGCTTTGTGAGTGAAGCAACGCTGTAAAGCGTCTTCTCGTTGGCTGGAGGTCCGCCGGGTACCTGGTCGCCATAGAAGGCAGTCCAGGCAATGCGTCCGTCTTCGATGTACGCGATCGCGGCTCCGGTGACATTAAAAGCTTTGAGCCATATCGGGGCCTTGCGGTCAAGCCGCAGTTGCTCCGGAGTCTTCGTCTGCGCTGCAGCGGAAACGACACCAGAGCAGAGGGCAAGGCAAAGCAGGGACTTCGTTCTCATTCTCATGTACGTTGGACGAGAGAGTTTGGCTGCGGTTAGCCGGTTTCGAACTCATCTCTTGCTCGTCGGTCTCGAGTACCGATCGGACCTTGACCGCAGACGGGATGCGGGGGCAGGGTGGACACAGGAACCAGTTTATCGAATTTCGAAAGAGGACATTGTGACGATCACGCTCGATATCGTGCCCGACGTTGAGCAAGCGTAGCGCAAGGCTCCCTTTCAGCCTTGCGGCCTCTCATTCAGTTCATTCGTTTGCCAAACACATGGACAAAAGCCGCAGGGCCTGAGACAGGCCCTGCCCTACGTGCTCCGATGGATTCCCGCTTGCGCGGGAATGGCGCGCTTCGGAGGGCAGCCAAAATGACCAGGGCCACCGTGCGGCGTCGGCGTTCGTCGTTTGCTGAACTAGGCTACACCGCAGCCCTCCAAAAGGGGACCTTCCCCAAAAAGGACTTGACAAGCGGGCCCGTTGGTGCCACCTTTCCCTGTAAGAAGCAAACGAACCGGGAACCTGCCATGCCTTCCCGAGGCCATCGATTGACGATTAGTCGTCATTGCCCGCTTGGTGACATTTGGGCGATCACGGGGCGTAAAGCCCTTCCCACCAGCACGCTCGCGCCGCTCCGGGCAGTACGGATCGAAATAATCCCTACAAACGAAGCTGGAAAAGCTTGTGATTTGAGGAACTTGCCTGTAAACCCTGGGCTGGGAGGCGTTCTTGGAAACCCGCCCAGCCGTCAACCTGGGGCCTATGTTCGGAAACGGGCGAAATCATTCCCACAAACGAAGCTGGAAGGTCTTTTGGTTTCAATAGTTTGCTTATCAATCGAATCAGCAAGAGCCGGAGAGAAGGGTCGTTTTTTATGACGAGTGCTGAACGTCGCTGAAGCCCTCGTCGAAGAAAACTTGGAGGTCAGAATGAGAATGCGCACCGGGATACGTTCCGTGGTGGTAGCGGCGATCGTCTTGCTGGGTGCGAGCCTGGCCATCGCGCAAACCGTACCCGTGGTCACCGGCGACGCGCGCGTGGACAAGCTTCTCAGCCAGATGACGCTCCAGGAGAAATTGATGCTGATTCATGGCTGGCACGAAGATCCGGCCGTCTACCAGGGCCAGGCGGGATACCTGCAGGGCATTCCGCGGCTCGGGATTCCTGGTCTGCGCTTTGCCGACGGACCGCCGGGCGTGCTCACGCGTCACCCTTCGCAGGCCGAGACGGCGACCATGGGTGTGGCCGCGACCTTCAGCGTTGAGGACGCCGAGCAGAACGGCGTGGTGATCGGACGCGAGGCGCGCGCTCTCGGCATCGACGTAGCGCTGCAGCCCTTCGTCAACATTGACCGCGACCTCGAGTTCGGCCGAGGCTACAACACCTTCGGCGAAGACCCCTTCCTGACTGCCTTGATGGGCGCCGCCGAGATTCACGGCATCCAGTCGCAGCACGTAATGGCGCAGGTGAAGCACTACGTAGGCTACGACAGCGACGGCGACAGCACCGTGATCGACGATCAGACGCTGCACGAGGTGTACGTGGCGCCCTTCGATGCCGCGGTGAAGGCCGGCGTGTCGTCGATCATGTGCTCGTACAATCGCCTGAACGGCACCTTCGCCTGCGGCAACGAAGCCACGCTGACGCGAATCCTGCGCGACGAGATCGGATTCAAGGGCTTCGTGACTTCGGACTGGGGCGCGACCCACGCCGTGACCTTCATCAACGCGGGACTCGACATGGAGATGCCCGGTCCGCCGGCGCACGGAGGATTCCCGATCCCGTCGTTCTTTGACTCCGAACCACCGCCGCCGCCTCCGCCGCCGATGGGAGACTTCCTGGAAGGGTTTTTCGGACGTCTTCCCGAGGAGCCGCGTCCCGAGCCTTTCGACACGGGCGACTTTGGCAAGAAGGTCGACAGCAAGAAGATGCCCGAGGCGTTGAAGGATGGTACGGTGAGCGAAGCGGCTGTCACCCGGGCGGCCGGACGCGTGCTGTACGAGATCGCGCAATTCGGATATCTCGACGGCATGCAAAAGCACGAGGTCACGGCGCAGTCGATTGACGCCAACGCCAAAATCATCGAGAAGACGGGCGAAGACGCCGCCGTGCTCCTTAAGAACGAAGGAGGCGCATTGCCGCTCAAGTCTGCCGACCTCGATGATGTGGTGCTGATCGGACCGGGCGCGGGCCAGGTGATGGCCATTGGCACCAGCGGCGAGCGCTCGGTCGGCTTGCCCGAGCGGCAGGTGGGACCGCTGGCCGCCATGCGGAAGCTTTCCGGCAACGACAAGATTGGTTTCGCGGTCGACGACGACATGACCGGCGCGACCGTGCCTGCGGCCGCGCTGACACACGAGGGTGAAGCGGGCTTCGAGCGCTACGATGCGTCCGGCGCAGCAGTGCAGACGGACGCTCAACTCGACTTCACCACAAAAGGCGGCAATGCCCTGCCGCCCAACTCCACACTGAGTTGGAAAGGCACGCTGACGGTTCCGAGCGCGGGCAGTTATTGGATCTACCTGCAGGCGCTCGGCACCAATGCCAATATCTCCCTTGACGGCAAACGGCTCATGGCGACCGGCGCCTTCCAGGGCGGCGTCCACGGCGACATTCTGCAGGCAAATCAGGATAACGCCGTGCCCACTACGGACGGTCTCGACAACGTCCGCCGCGCCATCGATCTCACTGCCGGCGCGCACGCCGTCGAGGTGAAGATCACGCCCGACACATCGAATGCCCCCGTTCAGGTCCGTCTGAACTGGTACACGCCGGAGCAGCGGCAGGCCGACCACGCGGCGGCCATCGCCGCCGCGAAGAACGCCAGGGTTGCAGTCGTTTTCCTCTGGACTCGCCTGAGTCCGGTGTTCGGCTTGCCCGGCGCGCAGAACGAACTGGTGGACGAAGTCGCGGCGGTGAATCCCAACACCATCGTGGTCCTCAACACCAGCCAGCCCATCGCTCTGCCGTGGCTCGACAAGGTGAAGGCGGTGCTCGAGATGTGGTGGCCGGGCGACGAGGGTGGCTGGTCGACGGCCAATTTGCTGCTCGGCAAGTCGAGTCCGGCAGGACGCCTGCCTGTCACCTGGGGCAAGCGCCTGGAAGACTACGCCGCCACCGACCCGAATCATCCGGAACGATCGAAGAAAGGCGTCGATCACAAGACGACCTACAGTGAGGGTGTGAATGTAGGCTACCGCTGGTTCGATCAGCAGAAAATCGAGCCTCTCTTTCCCTTCGGCCATGGCATGAGCTACACCACGTTCGCTTACTCGGATCTCAAGGTGAACAAGGCGGCCGATGGCGGACTCGATGTGCAGGTCGCGATCCGCAATACGGGCAGCATGGATAGCGACGAGGTCCCGCAGGTCTACCTGGGCGCGCCGCGAGCGATCCCCGCCGGCGTGCAGTTCCCGGTGCGGGTCCTGGTGGCCTTCGACCGCGTCTCGATTCCGGCGGGCGGGAGCAGGACCCTCACGCTGCACGTTGCGCCGCGGCAATTGCAGTACTGGTCTACTGCCGCGGGCAAGTGGGTGACGCCGGATGGTCCGCGGACGCTGAGCGTGGGCGCGTCATCGCGGGATCTGAAGCTCGAAGCGAGCATCGATTGAAGACGTTGTCCTTGACTCTTCCGCCGGAAGGCGCGTTGGTCCCGACCGGCAGCGCGCGCGGCGGGCATGGAAACGGCTCATCATATTTTGCGGGCAGACAGAGATTTTATGGGACCAATCGGAAACGTCAAGGTTTTGTTCATCGCGGGCTTTGGTCCGGTCGTCCGCGACGCGGCTGCCAGTCGCAAGCTTTACCGCGAGACCCTCGGTATCGGTTTCAAAGAGGAGCAGGGGAATTACCTTCATACCGAGGCTCTGAGAGGCGCCAACACGTTCGCCCTGTGGCCGCTTTCCCAGGCAGCCCAGTCCTGCTTTGGCGAGGATTCGTGGCCCGATGCGATTCCTGTGCCCCAGGCGTGGCTCGAGTTCGACGTCGAAGATGTCGAAAGGGCGACGGCGGAGCTTGAATCGCGAGGGTATCGAATGCTCGTTAGGAATAGGAAGGAACCGTGGGGCCAGACAGTCAGCCGCTTCATTGCGCCGGAGGGATTGTTGATTGGTCTCACGTTTACACCATCGATGCGGGAAGAACAATAGCCCCCTTTTTTCGAACAGAGGGAGCGTAGTTTGGAAGTTCTCGAAACGGAGGTAAATCTACCCGACCATCGGAATGCCAGGGACGATATGAACCGAGCGGACCATCGAACTCATGGTCATGTTTGCTTTCATAGTCACGGCTCCTTCTCGACGTCGATCTTGTTTCCGGTTGAAGTCTTAATACCGAACTGCGTGGCATATTCCGCCACCAGCCGCTGCCATGCGCCGAACTTCATGGCGTCCGAGCCGACCATGCGTCCAATCGGCTCGCCCGCGAGGAACCGGTCAAGGACGTCGAACGAGATGTGCCAGCCCGCCGCGCCCCACGCGACGAAGCGGCGGTCGATGCTGTGCCAGAGCGTAAGGCGCGTGCCGCCGCCAAACGGCTCGAGTTCCCAGCGGAGGTCGCTGCCACCCCAACTGTACTCGAGCAGCCTCGGCGCGTCGGCCCGCTTCACGGCTGTCTCGAACACCGTCGGCTTCGGCGTGCCGACCATGGAGATTTTTACCGGCCCCACCGCTTCCAGGCTGCGATCGGCGTCGAAGGGCGCCCATTCGCGCAGATGCGCCGGGTCGGTCAGCGCCTGCCAGACTTTCTCCGGCGAGTGGCGCAGTTCTCTGACGAGAATGAGCGTCCACTTCTCCCCGTCCTTTCGGACTTGCGCCCCGCTGGCCGGACCCGGTGCGTACTCCTCGCGATTGAGCATCCTATTTTCTCCCTGCAGCCGCCTGGGTGTGGCATCCGCCCTACCAGCGTTTCAGCTCGGTGATCTGAATGAGGTTCCCGCAGGTGTCTTTCAGCATGGCAATCGTAGAAGCGGTCACGTCGGTGGGAGCCATCGTGAACTCGGCGCCGAGGCCCTTGATCCGCTCGTAGTCGCCCTTGAGGTCGTCGGTGAAGAACATGATTGCGGGCTGGTTCTGTTGAAAAATCGCCTCCTGATACGCCTTGGCCGCGGGGTTGTTGTTGAGCGCGAGCTGCAGCTCCGTGCCATCCGGATCTTCGGGCGAGGCCACCGTCAGCCAGCGATATGGCCCATTGCTGAAATCGTTCTTCTTGGCAAAGCCCAGAACTTCGGTATAGAAGCGCAGGGCCTTGTCTTGGTCGTCCACGTAAACACTAGTCACTTTGATTTTCATTTCATTTCTCCTTATGAGGTTCGCGGTTTGGGCCGCGTCTTCTTCTGCTTGGCTTCCTTTTCGATGGCGTTGCCGGATCGATGCGGTCGAGGTGGCGTTCGAGAGCGTCCACGTGAGCGGACCAGAACCGCCGGAACGGGGCCAGCCAGGCGTCCATTTCCTGAAATGGCCCCGGCTTCAGCCGGTAAAGACGGCGCTGTGCATCCACGGTGGACTCCACGAAGCCGGCATCGCGCAGCACTCGCAGGTGCTTTGAGACGCTCGGCTGCGGCATGCGAAGTTGACGCTCGATCTCTCCCACCGATTGCTGGGACGCGACCAGCAGGCCCAATATCGCGCGCCGGTTTGGCTCCGCGATGATTTCGAACACCGATTCCATCCGTTTTATATACCCTATAGGGTATATGCTTGTCAAGCCATGTACGAGGATATTTTTGGGGCAGAGCGCTTTCGGTCGCCGCGCCACTTATCGCGTGAACGGCCTCGCGCCCAGAATCCTGCCGCCTTCCTGGATGGTGTACGTGGAGTTGGCTGCGAGGTGCTTGAGCGAATCCTTCGGACCGCTGGGCCAGACGATGGTCACGTCGGCCGCGGTCGCGTGTCCCATCCCGAACGTTAGCGTTAGTTCGCTCTCGGAGCAGTAGCTTGATCCGGAGTGGACGGTCTGCCAGTCATGGGGCAGAGGCTGGCCGCTGAAGTCGACGCCCACTCGGGCGCCGATGCCGTCGCGGTTCGATCGCGTTCCCACGGTGCGGATGCGGATGGCGTTGTTTCGGTCGCCGCCGTCATTGTGGAAGAGGTAAGCCGGACCGCCGTTGGTGGTGAGCACGATGTCAGGAGCGCCATCGTTGTCGATATCGGCGAAGGCGGCGCCGCGTCCGACCAGTGCCTTGGAGAACCCGGCCTGTCTGCCGATTTCGTCGAAGCGGATGTTGCCCCTGGCGTCGCGGCCTTCGTCGTGGAAGAGCAGCGGCGGCTCCGCGTAGGACACCTGGGGCTGGATGCGGTTGATGTCGGGTTCGATGTGGCCGTCGGTCACGAAGAGGTCGTCGAGTCCATCGAGATCGTAATCGAAGAAGAAGATGCCGAAGGAAAGCGACAGCAGGCTGGCGCGCCCGACCGACGACGACGGCGCGATATCGATGAAGAACTTGTTCTTCTCGTTGTGATAGAGGCCGATCATCTGGTTCGAGAAGTTGCCGATGGCAAGACTCGGATAACCCGAGCCGTCGAAATCCATCGCCGTAATGCCCATGCCGCCGCGGGCGATGCCGTCTTCGCTGAAAGCGATCCCGGCCTGCACCGCCTGCTCGGTAAACGTTCCGTTATGGTTGTTATGGTAAAGCTTGTTGGGCTGCGTATCGTTCGCGACGGCGATGTCAGGCCAGCCGTCCTGGTCGTAATCGATCGCGGCCACGCCCAGCGACTTACCCGTCGTATCCTCGATTCCGGCTTTGCCGGTCACGTCCTCAAATCGGCCGTTACCGAGATTATGGAACAGCCGGCAGGTGTCGCCGTGGTACGCCTCGGGCGTGCAGTATGACTTGGTGTGGCCGTCGAGCGAGCAGTAGATGTCTGTCTTCGGCGACCATTTCACGTAGTTGGTGACGAACAGATCAAGCTTGCCGTCGTGGTCGTAGTCAACCCAGACGGCGCTCGCGCCGAAGCCGGCGTTGTTCACACCCGCCTCGCGCGTCACATCCTTGAACGTGCCGTGCTGGTTGTGGAACAGGCGCGACTCGCCGAGCCCGGTGAGGTAGATGTCGTCCCAGCCGTCGTTGTCATAATCGCCGACGGCGGCGCCCATCCCGTACATTTCCACGCCGAGGCCGGCGCGCGCGGTCACATCGGTGAATGTCCCGTTGCCGTTGTTGTGGTAGAGCTTCATCGTGTGTCGCTGGCTCGCGCGGTGATCCGAAAAATCGCTGCCCTGAATGAGCAGTATGTCGGGCCTGCCGTCGTTGTCGTAGTCGATGAAGGCGCAGCCGGCGCCCATCGTCTCAGGGAGATACTTCTTGCCGAAGGCGCCTGTGTAATGGATAAAGTTGATGCCGGACTGCTTCGTGATGTCGACGAAATGGACCGAAGTGTCGGCTTCTGCCTTGTGGGTGCTGAACCATGAGTCCAAAGCGGCCAGCGTTATCACGCTTCCTAGGCAGACAGCAGCAATTCGTACGACAGACGACTTACCACAGAGGACACAGAGAGCACCGAGACCGCGGAGAGCGCGGGCCGCAGCGAGAGGAAGGACCACGGCAGCGAACCCTGAGGTTTCGCCGGCTCTTTGCCCTCTGTGGTGGAAGAATTGACGGTCGTTCACTTGAGCCTGCCTCCCGGCTCAGCCGGGGGATTTTGAGCTGCAACTGTGGATTGCGCATTCCTGCTGCGCGCGGTCCTGCTTTCTCCTGTCGACGTTGGCCTGCGGCTCCTCGCGTATTCATGGCTCGCCGCAGATCCGAGCGCGGCCGAAACATGCTCATGGATCGGCTGCGACTCGTTGTTGTCGTCGGCATGCGCGAGTTTGTAAGGCCCGGTGATCGCCTGCGCGGCCTCGTTTGCCTTGAATCGCATGTAGAGCTTTTCTTCGCGATCAGAGAGCGTATCGTCGCCCAGACCGCGGTAGCAAAGCATCAGGTTGTAGTGTGCTTCCAGGTCTTCGGGATCGATGCTCAGTGTGCGATCATATTCGGCCACGGCCTCCTGGTATTTGCGCTGCAGGAACAGCATGCGTCCCATCTGGTTGCGATTTACCCGGTCGTTCGGATAGCGTTGGGCGGCCAGCGCGAACTCTTGATAAGCGCCCGCATAATCGCCGTCAGTCTTGAGCGCCAGACCGGAGAAGTAGTGCGCGCTGGCAAGGTTCGGGTTCAGCTTCAGAGCGGCCGCCAGCATAGGCTTTGCGGCTTCGGTGTTGCCCTCCTGAATGCGCGCCCGGGCCACGTTCACCCATCCGTCGGCATAATCCGGACGGACCTTGGTCACCATCAGGAACGCGCGCTCGGCGCCCTTCAGATCGCCTTGCAGGAGTAATCCGATGCCATAGTCGTTCCAACGCTCCCAATCGTGCGGATCGAGCGCCACCGCTTCCTGGAACGTATCGCCCTGGGGAGCGCCCGCCACCGGCACTGTTTTCGTGTCTTCCGCGATCACCACGATGGGCACATCTGGAATACCCTTAACGCTTTCGGAGTCGCCTGCCGTCGAGCCGGTGAACACCCACTTGCCATCGTCGTGATCGTTGGTCACATCGGGATGCGGATTGGACGGATCGCGCACGCCCGCGAACGCCCACTGGGTATTCCACCAGCTGAATTTTCGGTAGTTCAATCTGGCCGTGAACGTGATGTGATCGCCGGCGTCGCGCGGCACCTGCAGGCGATAGTGAACCGTGTCTGCGGCACCCGGCGGAATCAGGTGCGCATAGACCACCGCGCGCGTGGACCAGGCGTTGCGCTTGTTAATCATGTTGCCATGCTCGTCGATCTGCAGGGACCTGTAGAAGTGAGCGCCGGGGTCCACCGGGCCTTTGCCGTTATCTGCCGTATCGCCGCTCCAGAAGATCACACGTCCCTTGCTGTCGCGGGCCTGCAGCTCGACCCAGCAGTCGAATGCGTCCACCGTGCCGCCCGGGAAGAAGTGGCCCACCCTGCGCGTCCGCACCACGACTTCCACGCGCGCGGTCTGGCCCGGATGAAGGACCGCCGGAGCGCGTCCGAGCGGCGCCATCAGCTTTGCCGGCGGGGCGTTAATCGCCAGTGATGAAGAGAGACCCTGCTCGGACTCCTCGCCCACGGCGAAAGTGCTCGCGAGTTGGGGGCCGCTGCTGGTGGCCGTCGTCACCGCGGCCGATGATTCGGCCGGCTCTTGCGCCAGCGCGAAGATGTCGATACTGAGCGCGCCCTTCAGGAACTTCTCCACGTCGGCCACTTGGGCTTCGTCGCCATGCGAGGCCGGCACTGCGGTGTTGGCGGCCGAAAATCGATGAGAGTGAACGAACCCGTTGATGTTGCCGAAATCGTTGGAGCGCACCAGCGGCATGTGGCAGTCCTCGCACTCCTGCGGCTTGGGTGGATAATAGAACGAGCGCGCGCCTTGGCCGGAAACGCCGCTCGCCTGCCAGTTGTCGTAATCATCGAAGCCGCGGATCCAGCGGTAGTGATTCACCGGCACGTCCAGGTGAACTTTGTGGCAGGCCGAGCAGAAATCTGGCGTCTGGCCGCGCTCCTTGTGAAACCCCTTCAGAAACGCCGCGCGGTGCGGTTTGGGATCGAGCTTTACATCGTAATCGTGCAGAAATCGCAGGAAGCGGTTGTGGCTTTCGGCAAGTTCCGCCAGCTTCGGATACTCAAACGTAATGCCACCCTGGCCCATGGTGCTGTCGACGTGAACGATGGCGTGGCACGACATGCAGCCGAGACCATTCTGTCCGGCGGGAGTGTTCTCGATGTCGCGAATCGGATACTTCTGCATCTTGTCGGCAATCGACAGGGCGTGATCGTGGCAGCCGCCGCACCACAGCGACGGTTTGATGCCGATCGTGTCCTGCATGTACTCGACGGCCTTGCGATACCACTGGTTGTTGAACGACGCGAAGTGGTGCATCGAGCTTTGCCACTGCGCGTAGATATCGGCATGGCAGCGCTGGCAGGATTCCGAGTTCATGAAGAAGGCGGACTTGATCGGCTGGCCGTCAGAAGTCCGGGCGGAACTGGGAAACATCAGGCTGTTCGCGCCCGCGCCTTCCTGGTTCATCGTGAGCGGAGCCGAAGAGGGATTGCGGACAATGTCAGACGGGCTGGGGAAGAAGCGCTGATATGCGGCGGCGACGCCGTAGAAGGCGAGCGCGGCCAGCATTACACCGGTGCACCAGCGGAAGAGTCGAAAGTCAAAAGTCAAAGGTCGAAGGTCCAAACCAGGCGCGCTTTGACCTTCGACTCTCGACCTTCGACTTTCGACTGCTTGCTTCCACAGATGACCCAACAAAAACGCGAGTCCCGCGATCATGCACCCGACGTGCAGAAAGAGCTCGACCGTGTGCGGGCGAGTCATGCCCGCAACGGCGAGGTAGAGTCCGAAAAGTGCCCCCAGGCCGAGAAGCGACAGCGAGACGAGCGCCGCTTTGCCGCGGAAGAATCCGCGATGCCTCAAGGCGAACGTCACAAGCAGGATCGCGACGAGCACGCCGAGGAATGGGTGGACGAGGTCATTCCCGACATAGAAGATGTCGGGGCTGCTGAAGGCCGCGACGTAGGCACTGTTCGCCACCAGCGCGAGCCCGAGAATCAGCAGCCATTGGCCGAGCCTTGACGATCCTTCAGGATTGCTCACCGATCCACCTTTGACTAACACCGCTCGCGACGATAGTCAAATATGCTAGCTGAACGAACTACTTCCGGCGCGTCCTAGATGATCTTAATTGCAGGCCTAATTTGTTTGTATTAGGTTCGCGCCCGTCTGTCGACGCCGCGCAACTTTCTTTCATCACGGTTTTCCTGTCAGATGACGATTCGCCATGAGAGCGCTGTTTACGATAAAGTATAGGCGAGCCTGGGGGGCCGTCGGGCCAACGGTGCGATTTGGCAAGCAGGATTCTGGTAGTCGACGACGATCGGGTGCTGCGGGACCTCGTTTGTGAAGCGCTGGAGCGCGAGGGGTTCCCCGCGGAAAGCGCCGGCGATGGCTCGGAGGCGCTGGATCGCGTCTGTTCCGGACAGTTTGACTTGGTGCTTCTCGACAGCCGCCTGCCCAAGCTGGGCGGCCTCGCGGTGCTTGATCGCTTTCGGACGGTCGCGCATCCGCCGCGCACCATTGTTATGACGGGGAATGGCACCGAAGAGGTCCTCCGCGCCAGCCCGGCCCAGGCATGCCGCTACATCACCAAGCCGATCGCCATGCACGTCCTGCTGGAGTTGGTGCGGGAAGTGCTTGAGCCCGGTGCCTGCGCTCCGCCGATCGAAGTGGTCTCGCGGCAGCCGGACTGGGTCGAGTTGCTGGTGCCCTGTACGATTGAGGCGGCGGAGCGCAGCGAGAGCTTCCTAGCCGCGGCCCGTTCCGACCTGCCGCCTGACCTCAGCGAGGCGCTCAACAAGGCGATCCATGAGTTGCTGTTGAACGCCGTCGAATGGGGGGGCCAGCTCGATCCGGATCGCCGCGTGCGCGTGGCCTGTCTGCGCACGCCGCGCATGATTCTCTACCGCATTGCCGATCCTGGACCGGGCTTCGACGCCGCTACTTTGGACCATGCAGCTCTCAACAATCCGCCCGATCAGCCCGCCTGGCACCACAGCGTTCGCGCCGATATGGGCATGCGCCCGGGCGGTTTTGGCATCCTGATGGCCAAAGCGCTCGCCGACGAACTCATCTACAACGAAGCCCACAACGAAGTCGTCCTGATCAAGTACCTGCGCTAGGCGAATTCCCGCCGGAAGCGTTGGCCTGGGTTACCGGCTCCAGCTGGCTGCGGGAAAAGCCGAATTCGATCGAGCGACGGTGGCACAGGCGCTCTTGCCTTCTTGCACGTTCTCGCGTCGCACAGCCAAGAGTGGCTGTGCCACCAGGCTTTTTCCGCATCCTACCGGCGATCATTGCGGCGCGCTCTTCACAAATTTGATTGTCCCCTTGTCGGTGTCGATCGTGCCGGACATCTCCGCGCCGCTCACCGTTACTTCGCACTGGGCAAAAGCGACCGTCCGTCCCGGCTGAGGGTGCGTCGTCAGGGTGAGTTTATTTCCCTTGACCACTCCCGTAATGGGAATGGGATCGTTTTCGCTCGGTCCCACCCATCCCGTCACAGTGTGACCGCTCTGTTTGAACGATGCCACGCCGGTTACCGTGCCTTCGGGCGCGGTAATGGTGACGTGCCAGTGCCCCGTAACATCGGCCGCGCGAGCCGTCGTCAGCGAAATCGCCAGCAGGACGCACAGCGAGCAAATCTGCCTCATCGTACCTTTCCTCCTGCCGTCAATACGCGATCCCAGGCGGGAGGTTAACCGACGCCCTTTGTGGTGCAGGCATCGTGCCTGCCGTGCCCTCGACCAACGCAGGCCGGAAGCCTGCACCACACTACTGCGTCACCTTGAAAACCGTCCCTGATCGGCACTGCTGCCAAAGCCAGTTGTGCCGTAGAGATTGCCCTGCGGGTCGATAATCGCGCCAGCGTAAGGGGTGGCGCCATCACTGCCGCCCGAGAAATCATGGAGCACAGTTTCGGTACCCTCGGCATCGATCTCGAACACAACGCCGTCGTTAGACGTGCCGCCGGAGAATGTCGTCCCGAACAGATCGCCCTCTGCGTCCATGGCCAGCCCGGCGTCGGGACTGTATCCGTCAGAGCCGAGGAAGGTGTGGAGTTCCGTCAGCACGCCAGCGATCGTGATCTTGAAAACGGTGCCGCCGTGCAAGCCCTCGCCGGACGACGTAGTGCCGCAGAGACTTCCCCGGCCGTCGGAGATCAGGCTGCCCTTGGGATGCGCTCCATCGCTGCCGCCGAGGAAGGTGTGCAGCACTGTTTCAACCCCTTGTGGAGTAACCTTGAACACCACGCCCAGGCTGATTTTCCCGCCGTCAAACATGGTGGTGCCGAACAGATTGCCTTGAGAATCGCGGTACAGAGCGGCATCGAAGGGCTCGCCGCCGTCCGAGCTACCGGTGAAGGCGTACAGGGTCGTCACGCCATGGCCGGGCGTGAACTTGAACACCGTGCCCTGGCCGAACGCGCCGCCGAGGTTGGTGGTGCCGTAAAAGTTTCCCTGCGCGTCCGCGATCACTCCGTTGGGGAACGCGCCATCCGATTTGCCGGTGAAGCTGTAAAGCACCGTGAACACGCCGGTCTGAGTCAGCCTGAAGATCGAGCCGTTGCCGGAAGTTCCTCCAGTCTGATCGACGCCGAGCAGGTTGCCGTTGAGCAGGACCAGCTTACCGGTGGTGAAGAGCCTGCTCTGGCCGTCGGTGAATGTGTAGAGCACCTTCAATTGTCCGCGGGGAGAGAGCCTGAAGATCGAACCTACCGAAGGGTAGTTCCCCACAGTGGATCCGTACAGATTGCCCGCGCTGTCCCTCGTCAGGCGTGGTCCCGGCAGAGACCCATCCTGGCTGGTGAAGCTGTGAAGCACGGTTTCCATCTGGGTGATCGCCGGACGGATGCCGGCCAGCGATAGGGTTACGAGGATAAGGGCAACGCCCCGAGCACGCCGCGTAATGAATTTGACACTTCCATGTGCATCGGTTCCTCCGTGTGGGTTTCTCCAAGTAGCGATCGTCGCTGGGGGCGCGGGCGTCCTCGCCCGCTGTTGGTGTCGCTAGCCCTCTCATGGTACTCGTGCCCGGTTTCTCGGTTGTCACTCCAAGGTCAAAAGAATGTCACATCCTGTGCGTGGAGCCTCCCGCACTTAAGACTGCCATGTGACGCTTTTGTTTGCACGGGGCGGCGCTCAATTGCCGATTCTGACTCTGCTGTGAAGTGGCGTCCAACTGCTTCGGCCTTTCGAAGCCCTGTGACTTGCACCGGAATGGAGTTGTACTTGTCCCTACCGGGCGGGCAAGTGGCGCTCACAGAACTGCCGCGGAGTCAGAATCGCAGCCCTCTTCAGATCCACGTGCAGCAGATTCTTGTCACCCGTCACGAGGCAGCGAGCTTTTGACTGAACCAGACAATCGATGAATTTGACATCGTCAGGATCGCGGCAAGTGTAGTGTCCGCTGGCATGCGTGTGGACCCGTTCGCCGTAGCGTCGCAGAAGGGCCAGAAAGGACCCGCCACTGATGGCGGGAAATTCGCTCCTGAGTTCGTCGGGGACGCGCTCGTATTCCGCGAGAATCGCGGGCGAGTAGACAATGGTGACACGCCCGGCGCGCCACGCGCGCAGAATCCGATGGGGCGGTCCTGTGAAGAAGATACCCGACACAAAGACGTTCGTGTCGAGAACGATTCTCACCGGTGTCTGCGTGCCTTGGCGATCGCCTCTCTGACATGCCGGCGGGTCAACCCTGCCGCGCGAGCCTGGCGCTTCGCCTCGCGGACCAGATCATCGAACTGCTCCCACGAAGGAGCACTAATCCGCTGGAGAACCAGCGCGTCGCCCCGTGCGACGACTAAGAACTCGGCTCCCGGCTCCAAACCAAGGTCAGCGCGGATTCGCTCGGGTACAACCACTTGACCGCGAGATGACATCTTCGTAGTCAGAGGAGTCATATTCTTACCAGTAAGATTCTAGCACAGTGCTCGCCTAGTTCACTGTAGTTTCCGCCGATCGGGAGTGACAGTGTAGGCGAGGGCTGGTAAGGAATCGCGGGTGCACGACACTCGAGTCTCCCTACTGGATTCCCGCTTGCGCGGGAATGACGGTCCAGGTGAAAGCCGGTAAGAATCAAAGCCCGCGGAGTTTGTAAGGCACAAACTTCGCCCTACGTTTGCTCTGGGTTCGCCTGCTGTTTCCGGACTTTACTGTACCCGGAAATTTAGATTGCTGGTCAGGACGCCGCTCGGTGTGGTCACCTTCACCTTACCTGTGGTGGCTCCGGTCGGTACCGTGGTCTTGATTTCGGTTGGCGAGATGACGGTGAATGTGGCTGCGGTGCCGTTGAAGGTGACGCTGGTGCTGCCCCTCAAGCCACTGCCCAAAATAATGACCGCGGCCCCGACCTTGCCCGATGCGGGCAACGTCTCGACGAATGCGCCGAGACTGACGGAAAGACTGTACACCGTGCCGCAGCCATTCGGACTGCACTTGCTGCCGCCGGACTGCGTGGTCCCGTAAAGCGTACCGTTCGTGGATTGGGAGGGCGCGGCGCCGGGGGCGGCGCCGTCCGCCTTGGCGAAATTGCGGAGGGTGGTCAGCGTGCCGGTCGAGGTGACGCTGTAGAGAGTGCCGCAGCCGCCGTCGCAAGTCGTACTTGATCCGCCGATAACGGTGGTGCCGTAGAAATTCCCGTCGGTGGCTTGGAAGAGGCCCGACGGCTCGCCGCCATTGGTGGAGTCGAAGCTGGCCAGGGTAGTCAGGGTACCGGTGCGGGTGATCTTGAAGACGGTTCCGCATCCATCATCGAGGCTGCTGCAATCGCTCAGCCCGCCCTGGCTGGTGGTGCCGTAGAAGTTGCCATCGATTCCCTGCACAAGCTGCCCAAACGGAGATTCGCCATCGGTCGAGATAAAGCTGTGCAGCGTGGTCAGTACGCCCGCCGGAGTGATCTTGAAGACCGTACCGCACCCGTAGGTACAGGCCGTGCTCGTTCCGCCAAAGAATGTGGTGCCGTAAAAGTTGCCGTCCGTGCCCAGCACCAGCCCGCTTTCGGGAGTGCCCCCGTTGCTGAGGTTGAAATCGAATAGGCTGGTGAAGGTGCCCGTGGTGGTGATCTTGAAGACCGTGCCCCAGGAGTTGGTTCCTCCATTAGCGGTGACCCCAAAAAAGGTTCCGGCAGACGACCCGGCCATCGTACCAGCGGGACTCGAGCCATCCGTGTCCGCGAAGTTGTGGAGTGTGGTCAGCGCACCCGCGGGCGTGATCTTAAAAATGGTACCCTTGCCGTTGCTGCCGCCGGATGCGGTCGTGCCGTAGAAGTTGCCGTCCGTGCCCACGGCAAGGCCGGTGGGGTTGATTCCGTCGGTACACCCGCTTTGGGCGCAAAAGGCGTACAGAGTGGTCAGCACTCCGGCCGGCGTGACCCTGAAGATCGTGCCGCAGCCCGCGCTGGACAGCGAGGTGGAGCACTGGGGTTCGACGTTACCCCCGCCATAGGTTACGCCGTAGAGGTTACCGTCGAATCCCTGCACAAGCGGAGTCGCGGGTTGGGAACCGTTTGTACCACTGAAGCTGACGAGCGACTTGAAGGTCTGGGCAGACGCCCAAAGCGCCCCAGCCGATACCACTAAGATCGCCATTAACATCAACATTGCCTCGGTCCACCCACGACGGCCCTCCCGCTTGGTCATGAAGCCTCCAGTAAAGTTTAAGTCGGAGCACAAACTCGAATTGTCGATAGTAGCAAGACCCGCGATGTTATCGCGTTACCATCGCGTGTATTAATTCGTCTTGGGAATCGCGATCCTTCGGTCAGCCGGCAGTGTAGGAGAGGGTCAGGCTGTAGGCGAGGGCGACTGACCTCTGACAACTCTCTACGACTTCTGTTCCGCTGGAACCGATCCGCGCCGCCACAGCAGATAAGCCTTGATGAACGGATCGATGTCGCCGTCGAGGACGCGCTCCGTGTCGCCGATCTTCAGCTCAGTGCGTTCGTCCTTCACCAGGCGGTACGGATGCAGGACGTACGAGCGGATCTGGCTGCCGAAGTCGATGTCGGCCTTCGAGGCTTCGAGCTTCGCGGTCTCGGCGCGCTTCTTCTCGAGTTCCAGCTCGTAGAGTTTCGAGCGCAACATCCTCATCGCCATCTCGCGGTTGCGATGCTGCGAGCGTTCGTTCTGGCACTGGGCGATGGTGTTGGTGGGAATGTGGATGATGCGCACCGCGGAGTCCGTCGTGTTCACGTGCTGGCCGCCGGCGCCGGTAGAACGATAGGTCTCCACGCGGATGTCTTCCGGCTTGATGTCCACTGTGATGCTTTCGTCGATCTCGGGGCTGACGAAGACGGAGGCGAACGAGGTGTGGCGCCGCGCGTTCGAATCGAACGGCGAGATGCGCACCAGGCGATGAATGCCGATCTCGGAGGTCAGCAGGCCGTACGCGTAGTCGCCGGTCACGCTGAAGGTGGCCGACTTCAGCCCGGCTTCTTCGCCGGCCTGATATTCCATCAGTGTGAACTTGAAGCCGCGGCGCTCCGCCCAGCGCTTGTACATGCGCAGCAGGATCTCGGCCCAGTCCTGCGAGTCAGTCCCGCCGGCGCCGGGATGCACCGAGACGATGGCATGGAGGCGATCGTTCTCGCCGCCGAGCAGGGAAGCGGTTTCGAGCCGATCGAGTTCCTCGCGAAGCCGCAACATCTCGCCTTGCAGGTCGCCTTCGACGGATTCGCCTTCGCGCGCAAGCTCGAAGTAGGCGTCGATGTCGGCCAGGCGCTGCGCCAAGTGCTCGTCGTTCGCAATCGTCTGCTCCAGGCGCTTGCGCTGAGCGAGGATTTGCTGCGCGGACTCGGGATTTTGCCAGAAATCGGCACTGCCTACCTGAACGTCGCTTGAGGCCAGTTCGCGCCTGCGGGCAGGCGCGTCAAAGAAAACTCCGCAGCTCACCGGCTCGCTGCCGGAGATCGGTATATTCGCGTTCCAGTTCCTCGATCACAGGACCTCCTTGAATCTTCAGGCGTCTGATTGCCGCGGGTGTTACACACCCGCACCTCAGGGTTGTGTGATTTGGAGCTGCTTGCAGATGGCGCGCACCGTGCCTTCCTTGATTTCGCGATGACGCGGCACGCTGGCAATTCGTCCGCTTCGGGGGTTCAGCCACACAGTGTGTGCGCTGCCTTCGCGTAGAAAGGCGCAACCCTGGCGCCGTAGGTGGCGCTCGAGTTCTGCAAGCTTCATACTCCGGCCAGCTCGATACTCTCGCGCACGGCGTCGGGCGAAAGATTCTTTTCCGCCAGCTCGCGCTGGCACTCCAGCACCAGCTTAAGCGCATCCAGAAGGTTCGCCTTGGCTTCTTCGAGCGTTTCGCCCTGCGAGATCGCAGCCGGAATCTCCTCCACGAAGCAGGTGTATCCACCCTCGCGCGCCGGTTCAAAAACTGCGGTCACTCTCATAAGTTAACATTACCACGCGGGCGCACTGACCGGACCGGGTGTGCTCCAACCGGCCATTAGCCGCTCACAGTTGGCAATCCGTTCGCAAGCTCGAGCCGTCCCTGGCGGCCAGGCGGCAGGGCCCTTCCTCCTAAGCGCTCAGGTCGCGCCTTGACGCAGATTCTCGATCAGATGCTCGGAACTGCGCAAGGTGAACGCGAGAATCGAGAGCGTGGTGGTCTTATCGCTGCAATTCAGGAACACGCTGGCGTCGCCCACGTAGAGGTTGGGCACGTCGTGCGTCTGGCCGAAACGGTTGGTGACGAAGTTCTTGGGATCGTCGCCCATGCGGCAGGTGCCCGTCTCGTGCAGGCTGTAGCCGGGCGTGTTGGGCTTGTCGCCGGCGCCCCAGAACTCGCCGCCCGACGCCTTGATCACGTCGCGCGATACCTGCCGGGCGTGCTCCCACATCAGGATCTCGTTCGGGCCCCATTGGAAATGCAGGCGCGCCGCCGGAATCCCATAAATATCCTTGACCTCGGGATCGATGTCCACGTAGTTGGCCGCGCTCGCCAGCGACGGAATCTGGCAGTAGAACGCGACCGGCGTCGGGTAGTATCGCTTGATGTTCCGTTTCAGGTCGGCCCCGAACCCTTCAAGGTTCTCCGCATACCACGGGAATTCACCGCAGCCGCCGGTGGGATAAATCGAGTAGCCCCGGACGAACTTCTCCTCGTGGGGATCGTTCAGGTTCTGCCAGCGCGGCATCCAGACGACCTGGCTGGCCGAGACGTTGTCCGGGAAGCTCGGCTGTCCGAGCAGTTGAGGCAGGTAACCCCAGCCCGTGTCGCCGTAAAGATGGTCGCAGAGATTGCGTCCCACCTGGCCGCTCGAATTCGCGAGCCCATTCGGATATTGCCGCGATTTCGAGTTGAGCAGAATCCGCGCGCTCTCCACGGTCGAAGCGGCCACCACCACGGCGCGGCCATAGACCTCCACCTCGCGTTTGCCATCGCGCTCGACATAGGCGACTCCGCTGGCGCGCCCGGTGTCGGAATCGACGAGTACGCTGCGCACCACGGCGTTCGTCCGCAGTTCGAGATTGCCGGTCTTCTCGGCGAGCGGCAGAAAGAACCACGGCGTGGAAAAGAATGCTCCGATATCGCAGCCTTCGCCGCAATTTCCGCAATAGTGACAGGCCGGATGGCCCTCGTGGGGCGCGGTGAGCTGCGCCAGGCGGTCGGGCAAGTAAGGGATGCCGAGCTTGCCGCAGCCCACCTGCAGAATGTAGTCGAGGCAGCGCAGCTTCATGGGCGGCAGATAATCGCCGTCCGGATTGCTGGGCCGGTTCTGGACGGTGCTGGCCACGCCGATCATCCGCTCGGCGCGGCTGTAATACGGGGCAATTTCCCTGTAACTCACGGGCCAATCCGGACCCGATCCGTCACGGCTGCCGGCCTTGAAATCGATATCACCCATGCGCGCCGCCGACCGGCCCCAGAAATTCGTCTTGCCGCCCACCGCGTGGCATCGCGGCCACTCCCACTCGCTTCCCGGCGCGACCGTGTAGGCGATGCCGTGCTCCCAGAGCCCTGCGGTGTATTCGTTCTCGACGTGGTAGTACTGGTCGCGCTTGCGGGGATCGCCGAAGCCACGATACTTCAGGTCGTAGGAGTAGCGATGATTGCGGAAGTCTTTGGCGGGATCGAGGCGGCGCCCGGAATTGAGCGCGCAGACCTTCAGCCCGGCGTCACAAAGCGTCTTGATCGCCATACCTCCGCCGGCGCCGGTCCCTATTACGATTACATCGTAGGTTCTGGTGGGCATTGCGTGATGTTCCTCAACAAAGTTGACAGTCAACAGTTAACAGTCGACAGAAATCGGTACAGGAATCTCTAGCAGGATGCTGAAAAATGACGTTTAGCAAGCAAATTCTCTTTCCCGAAGGGGCTCCGTTGTGTTTTGAGTCTTCTTTCTCGGTAGTTTCTGTGCCCGCTTGGCTCCCGACCGAGCCTTTCAGCGGCGTTCGAAGACACTACGCCCCGGACCTACGCCGTGGGAACTGTGGCGACCATGAGGTTGCGCATGCGCACCAGGTTGTAGGCCGCACAGGCCAAGGTAAAC